>OGNC01000038.1_pt1 | contig 121454 bp, 105 predicted proteins | sample 1573311 | NCBI WGS metagenome assembly OGNC01 (sample SAMEA2581889, study PRJEB24529) | metagenome | biome: Human gut stool | place: China | collected 2011
CCTTGATCTGCACAGCAGCGATCTGGTCAGTTACACCATATCGGATCGTCCTGTACTCAGCATGGTAACCACCATGCTGGACGAGGCGTTTGCAAAAATTCCGGACGGAACAAACCTCATTCTCCATTCTGATCAGGGCTGGCAGTACCAACATAAACAGTATCAACGGATGCTCCGGGAGAAAGGTGTTCGCCAGAGCATGAGCCGCAAGGGAAACTGTCTGGACAATGCTGTGATAGAAAATTTCTTCGGGCTGCTCAAAAGTGAGCTGCTGTATTTGCAGGAGTTCCGCTCCATGGAACACTTCAAACTGGAACTGATCGAATATGAAGCAGTTCGTGCCGGTGGCGTTTTCTCCGCTGCTGGCGCGGCCAATACAAAAATAAAGGGAGACAGCATATGAGAAAAATTACGGTTCTGGATTTCGCAAATCAGATCGGCGTTCTCAGCGACGAGGTTCCCGTAGTCGTGAAGACGGACAGGAAGGTCATCGGCCGCTTCCGTTGCTTATATGAAATACCGGAAACGGCCATGCCGGGGGTTCTTGAAGCAAAAATCGACCATGTCATTCTGCGCTCCGACGAGATTACGATCCAGGTCAAGCTGAAAGCAGTCAGCACAAAAATATAGACAGGAGTGTGTACGATGGCAAACTATTGTTGTACGATTCGGACAAATTATTTCCATGTAAAAGATGAAGCAGAATTTCGCTCACTTATGGAACAGGTGTATGGTTCAGAAGACGCGGTTGAGGTATGGGAAAAGCGAGATGACGAAGGTAACACGACATTCGGCTTTGGCTGCTATGGCGGTATTGCAGGAATTCGGGATACGGATGATGAAGATTTAGAGGAAACCGCATTTGACAGATTCCTCGAAAAACTGCAGCAGTGTGTTGCGGAAAATGATGCCGTCATCATCTTGGAAGCAGGAAACGAAAAGATGCGTTGCGTTGTTGGCACTGCGTTGATCCTTACCAGCAAAGCATGTGAGTACTTGGATATTGCAGAGCTTGCCGAAAAGCGGGCAACGGAATTACTTGCGATTCCGTCATGGAAAACCAAGCTCATGTATTGAAGCATGCCGCAGAAAGAGAATATTGCGATGGAAAACCTATGCGCATTCTGCCGCAGCCTTGGTGCGCACGTCCGCGAAGTGCAGGACGGCGCCAGCTTCACGGCAATGCTCTGGGAGGACGCGGACAGCGTCAGTGAACGCGACGCCGCTGAGATCCAGAGGAAAATCAAACGAAAGACCGCAGAATATCCGGGATTCGTGTGCTACTGCTTCGACGCATTCAGCACGCTGATCTATCGGGTATAACACATGAATGGGCGCAGCAGAAACCGCTGCGCCCATTTTCTATCGGAAAGGAGTTCTTATCATGGGCGTATTTTCAGAGCTTGATCTGGAAAAGCAGCAGGCAGAATTGGAGGGGCACGATTCCAAAGCGGCCGAAGTGCAGACCTTGCAGGCAAAGCTGATTCAGCAGCACGAGCAGAAAAAAGCTGCCGCTGCGGAAGCGCCGGGCAAGGAGCCTGCGGCGGAGCCGGTTGCCAAAACAGAAGCAGAGCAGGAAGATCCTGCAGCAGCGGAAACAGAAAGACGCCGTCAGCACGAGGAAGCAGAAGCCAAACGGAAAGCGGAATGGGAACGGCAGCAAGCGGAAAAACGTGCCGCAGAAACGGCAGTGCTTGCAAAAATCGAGCAGATGAGCGAGACGGAGCTGGTCAAAGCGTCGATGGAGCGCATGAAAAAAGAAACCGAGCGGCTGACGCGCCGGAATCTCAAGGAATGCGTTTCCGAGTATGTGCAGACGCTCTGCCTCAGCGATCCTGCGTTCGCGCGGATGGTCATGCACCCGCGCAAGAGTATGGCACATTGTCTGCAATTCATCAACCGGAAAGCACGGGAATATCTGCTTGCGGAAATGAAGGACAACGGTATGGAGCCGCAGCCAAACGGCATTTACGGCGGCGATGTGCCGGAGGATACCTGTTATGACTGGGCAGAGGAATATTTCCGGGATGCAAACGCCGAAGAGGATGAGATCAAGGAGGAACCGTTTGTTCCAAAACCGTATCCGGGTGCGCCAGTCAAATCCAAGCGTCAGCCCAAAAAGGAGAAGACAAAAGCTGAGACAAAGACTGCAAAACCGGAGCAGGTCATTCAAATGCCGCAGCCGGAGAAATCGCCCGATGAAGAACAGTTTTCTATGTTTGATCTGATGGGAGGCATGGCCGGATGATCGCTTATATCCGCAGAATGACGATGATGTGCGAAAGCTCTACCGGAGCATGGTGCAAAGCGTGATCGCAAGATGCCTTGGTCTGCCGAATCTCTGGAAAACGAATACGACCCTTACAGAAATCCGACCTTATTGGACAACCGTGCAGGGTAGCCTGCATTACACGGATTATGAGAACGGCTATGCCGCGTTGTCACTGATGAAGGGCTATGGAGACTATGGGCATTTGGATATCGGAAGCGCGGCGCGCTGCGTTGGCTGCGGTCGGCTCCATGATCGACGCAACTCAACGCACTGCGGCGAATGTGAAGACATGTGTGTTTGCAAGGCGTGCGGAAGTGTGGTTCCGAAAAACAGCGGCCATTTTTTAGACGGCGACGGATTTTACTGCGCGGAGTGTATGCAGCCGTGCAGCTGCTGTGGGAAACTGCTTCCGAGAGAAGCGCTGCGACCGGTGCTCAACCGGCGCGGGCGGACAAATCAGCTTTGCCCATCCTGTGAAGAAGCAGAGCTGGCAAATTGCCGTACCTGTGCGGCGCGTAGTTGCTGTAAGGATTTGCGCGGCTTGCTGTTTTGCGAGAGAAGCCGCTATACACAAGTAGAATTGGAGGAACAATATGCGTAATTCATATGAGCAGTGCTTAAAGCTGACGCAGTTTGCGGCGATGGAGTTTGAAGAGATTTTTCAGTTTTCACAGGAACGTCTCAAGCAGGCGTTAGAAACAGAGTTGATTGAGAACGGATATGCCGTGCGGAAGCAACGAGGCTTTTTGTACGCGGAAGGGACGGTGCCTGTCCTGCTGGTTGCGCATTTGGACACTGTCCATCGCACCCAACCGGAAACGATCTGCTATTCCGCAGACGGCACGGTCATGATGTCACCGCAGGGAATTGGCGGCGATGACCGGGCGGGCGTGTATATGATCCTGCGTCTGATCCAGAGCTGTCATTGTCACGTCCTGTTCTGTGAGGATGAGGAAACCGGCGGTCACGGTGCACGCGCATTTACGAAGTCCGGAATCAAACCGGATGTCAATTATATCGTAGAGCTGGATCGCACGGGCAGCAACGACGCGGTATTCTATCAATGCCGCAACCGGCAGTTCGAGCGACATATCAACAGCTTTGGCTTCCAGACAGCGTTCGGAAGCTTCAGCGACATTTCCATTTTGGCACCGCATCTGAATCTTGCCGCGGTCAACCTCAGCACCGGCTACTACCATGCGCACCAGCCGGGAGAATATGTCCGGTTGGACAAGGTGGAGGAGTTGATCGGCCGTGTGGAGAAGCTCCTGCAAACGAAAACGGAACGGCTTTCTTACACGCAGAAGTTTACGGCAAGAAAGCTGGGTGAACCAAACGATGTGCAGCGGAAACGGCTCATTGCATTGTCTGACGCGCATATTGTCCGGATCAATCATCAGAATATTGCCGACGGCCGCGGATATTTTATGGACATAAGCGGCAGAATTTATCTTTATCTTGATGAATGTGACCGCATGGTACATATCGGAGACGCAGAAGCACTTTGCATGGACGGCTCTGCCGCTGCGTATCAGGCGGGGCAAGCGAAAGAATACAAGACCATAGAAATAGAAGAAGCCATGCGCCTGCTGGAGCAGGAGCGCGCGGCAGGATAATATGCCGCCCACCCTGCAAACAGGCATCCGTCCGCTTGCAGGGTGGGCATACTTCTGATATAATAATAAAAAATGTAAAGGAGGCGGGACGATGATAAACGGATGGATCATGAGCGGAGATACTGCGGTTGCGTCCTTTCATGGCAGAGTTGTAACACCGATTCTGCCGGAGCGATGCCCGCTTTGTTTCCAAAAGGGTGGAGACCTCGAAATGTGGCTGGAATCAAGAGCCATTGACCGACACCGCACAAACAGCAGAATACTGAAGCGGATTCTTCGCCTTGGCGATACATCCGATCTGAACACGGCGCTCCATGTGCACGGCGCGACGATCACAGATAATTACTGGGTCAAGACAGCGGATGAAGCTAATCTTACATGGGCGGATGTTGGCTTCCGCGAAAACTATTTTGCCGACCTGGCACTCAGCGGCCGGTTCAGCAGCATCGCAAAGAATTACACGCCAAAGGAGCTGCGCACGGCAACACCGGAGCTGACAAACATCGGTAGCTACGAAAAATGCTGGCGGCAGAAGAGTGGCCATTGGATCATGGTGAAAAGCGGAACGCCAGAAGAGCATTTTTCCGAGATTTTCACGGCAGCACTCGGCAAGCAACTCGGCTTTCCCATGGTGGAGTATACGCTGGACGGCGCGCATGTCATTTCAAAGGATTTCACGGAGGGGCAGCTGAATTTTGAGCCGATGGCGAATCTGGTGCAGGACAATGAAGAATACGATTTCAACTATGATGTCCTGCAAAATTTGAATCCGTTGCTTCTGCGACCCTATCTGGACATTCTGTTTATGGACGCGCTGGTATTCAATGTTGACCGCCATACGCAGAACTACGGTCTGCTCCGCTCCCGTGAGACGGGCGAAATTCTCTCGATGGCACCGAACTTTGATAACAACATGGCACTGATTTCCAGAGGCTACGCAAGCGACCTGAGTAAAATCGCAAATCCGCTCATCGGACAGTTCCAGGAGCTGCTGCGGGAGAAAAACATCCAGTATGCTGTTCCGACGCTGACAAAAAAGACTTTGGAAACCATCGTGAACGAGATCATGCCGGACGCGGAGATTCGCAGAGATTATGTTGTCCGGTTCGTCTGGCAGAATTATGAGCGTCTGTGCGCAATGTAAGCAGGAACCGAATCGGCAGTACACTTCAACGTGTGCTGCCGGTTTTTTGCGCACTTTTTGTTGAACCTGCCGTACTCCATACGTATAAGAAAAGTACGGGAGGTAAAATACAATGCTAATTTCTATTGACCACGGGAACAAACAGGTAAAAACGATCCACCATGCGCCGTTCACATCCGGGCTGGTATGCAGCGAGGTACGGCCATTTGGAGGTGAAACGCTGACCTATCGGGGACAGTATTATACGCTCACCAACCAGCGGATTCCATACCGCCGCGACAAGACAGAAGACGAACGCTTCTTTGTTTTGACGCTCTTTGCAATCGCATATGAGATGGAAGCCGCGTCTTTCTACGGAGCGGGCCCAGTGCGGGTGCAGCTTGCGGTCGGCCTGCCGCCGGCACATTACGGTGCGCAGCAGAAACGGTTTGCAGAATATTTTCTGAATCGAGGGACGGTCAGCTTCACGCTTCATGACAGGCAGTACGAGATTCTGATCGACGAGGTCAGCTGCTATCCGCAGTCGTATGCCGCAGCCATTACCGTATTCCAGACGCTGCAAAGCAGCCCCAGGGCGCTTATCATTGATATTGGCGGCTTCACAGCGGATTATTTGCTGCTCCGGAACGGAGAGGGCGACCTGAGCGTCTGCGATTCGCTGGAGAACGGCGTGATCCTGCTCTACAACCGAATCAAATCGCGTGTCGCTGCCGAACAGGATTTGCTGCTGGATGAGACGGAGATCGACGCGATCCTGCTCGGCAGGGACAGCGGACAGTCTGATGCAGTATCGCAGATCGTGCGGCAGCAGGCACAGGAATTTGTCAGTGACCTGCTCAGTTCACTGCGGGAGCGGATGCTGGAATTGAAAAGCGGGAAGGTAATCTTCACTGGCGGTGGGGCCGTTCTGCTCCGGCAGCAAATCGAAGCGTCGGACAAGGTGCGCGAGCCTGTTTTCATTGAGGACATTGCCGCAAACGTGAAAGGCTATCAACTGCTCTATCAGGCGGAACGGATGGGCGGGAATCATGGACGCTAAAAAAGACCCCGGAAAATTCACGATCCGCTTCTGTATATCCGACCCAAGACAAAAGAGGGCTGTCGAGGAATTGAACGCCCAAGGACGCCTGAAAGCACAGTTTCTGACAAACGCGATTCTGCATTACGTTGGAATCGAAAACAACGGCGGTGCACCCTCGCGGGCCGAGATTGAAACGATCGTCCGTTCCATACTGGAAAATATTCCACTGTCAAGCCAGGCGGTTGGAGCGCCAGCAGAAAGCAAGGTGCGCTCCAATGCGACACCGGACACATTCTTAACAGAAGAAAACCTCAATACGATTGCAGGCACGCTGAAAGCATTCCGCAGATAGGCAGTTACAGACCCCGCAGAAGATTTTGCATGATCTTCTGCGGGGCCTTTTGTGGATATAGAAACCCAGCGAATAAGTAAGTGCCCTGGAACCTATGAAGCTGGATTGCACTTGTCAGTATGATAAATTTGACGTGATATGAATATATAAAGGTATATCTGCCTCTATACATTTCTGTATCATTTCAAAAGTGCCAGTTAAAATATAAGTAGCATTTTTTAGAAGCTGAGGTAGGCGTATGTCCGTATCGTACAAAGTAATTGGCCGGCATATTCAAGAAGCGAGAAAACGAATGAAATTGACACAACGGGAAATCGCAGAAAAACTGAATATGTCTGATACTCAGGCCCCGCCGCATCAAATCTTTCCACGGTGCAGAAATCCTCCGTGTTCGTCTGTTTTGTCCGAACAACAGAACAGATAAATACGGAGGGTGCCATGCAATATAGAAACAGCGGAACAAGCGAAGAACATGTGATTCAGAACCAGTTTACCGCATATTTGCTGGTGGCACTGCGGCGAAGAAAGAGGGCCTTTCTTTCCCGCCGCAATAGCCACCAGCAGCATGAACAGCCTATAGAATCAAGCAACAGCGTGTTTGCGTCCACTTATGACATGGAAGACGCAGTATGCCGGGCGCTTGATTTGCAGACCGAATATGCCGCACTGATGCGACTTCTGGAAAAGCTTCAGGAGCGCGACAGAATGATATTTCTTTCCAGAGCGTTGGAAGAACGCTCATTTGCAGAGTTGGCCGACGAATTTCATATAGGCTATAAAGGAGTAGCCGCGATTTATTACCGCACGATCCAGCGAATCAAAAAGAACTGGAGGAACGGAAATGAACTTCCTGGAACTGCTGATCTGTGCCAAAGCCGGAGACAACGAAGCTGCTGAACGCATCCTGACGATGTATCAGCCTATTTTGGTGAAGGAATCTGTCCTTGATGGGGCGCTCGATGAAGATCTGTATCAGGAGCTTTGTCTGCAGTTGTTTCTTTGCATTCGGAGATTCCGTATTTAATCATGTCTAAACAGGAAGGATGCCTCTTTTTTGGCATCCTTCTTTTTATATAACAGGTACGCAAATAGAATCCACCCAGCCATAACACCTGGCGGTAATATGTGAATGGTGGATAAATGCTCCGAAAACTTTTCCCAAAGTGTAGCACTCAGGGATCATCGGATGAATTTCGCCGTAATTTCAGGGGCCTTCGGCGCGATGACCAGAATGTCTGACGGCGAATAAACTTTACGAACAAATATCCAGAAGTGCGATTTTTTGAATTGCACGCCGCTTGGATTCCAAAGAGGGATGCACATACAACTTTAGAGTGGTGCGAACGTCCGCATGGCCCAACAGCTCACTCAGGCTTTTGACATCCATGCCTGTCTCGATGCAGCGTGTTGCAAATGTGTGCCGCAGCACGTGGAAATTTCGGTATCGGATGCCGCATTGCTTCAGGAAGCCGCTGAAATAGTAACGAAGCGTTCGTGGCTCCATTGGTTTATCTGTCCGGCCGGTCAGAATATACGCGCGCTCTGGCAATCCACGGACTGCGGTTTTCAGATAGCAAAGCAAGTCCGATGTGAGCGGGATCACGCGCTCCGAAGCATCGCTTTTCGGCGTTTGCACCAGCAGTTCCGTTTTCGCGCCTGTCTGAACCCGCTGTACAGCACGTGAAATATCTATCGTACCGGCTAAAAAGTCGATATCGGATACCTTCAGCGCACATATCTCGCCGATCCGCATTCCGGCGCACAAGGCCAGCAAAATGCCGGTATTCTTTTGATTTGGCACGTCCTGAATCGTCCTTGCCATCCGATGCACTTCATGGTCTGAAAAGACGCGCACACGCTTTTGTTTGTATGACGGCAGCGGCATATTCAGCGCATCCGTGTAAATGTGAAACTCCTTCTGCGCAAAGCGGAGCGTACTTTTCAGCAGTACAGCCAGATCGCGCATGCTCTTTTCAGAGAGCGCGCCGCCAGTGCGCAGATTTCCGCATTTCCGCTTCTCGGACAGATAGCCAGAAAGCTCTTTCGCCGTCAAACCTGCGACACGTCGTTTGCCGAGCTTCGGAAGAATGTGAAGGTCAATGACAGTCTTGTAGCGGGCATACGTGGACGGCTTCACATCCGCATGACTTAGGAATGATTCAAAAAGCTGATTTACCGTCAAAACGGATGTCCCAGCGCTGTGCGGCGCAGGCTCCGGCGCACATGCCCGAAGCCGCTCGCGGATCTTATTCCGAACGTCTGAGCAGCTCCGTCCATAAACGGATACATATTGCGCGCGCCCGTCCGGCTTCCTGCCGCAGATATAACGGCCTTCCCAGCGTCCGTCCCGACGCTCATAAATGTTCTCACCTGTGTTTGACAAGAGAATCCTCCTCTCCAACAAAATACTGTTACCAGAACGCTGACGGCGAATCGACTTTTTTGCAAACTACGAAACCAACAAATTCCCTGAAATTGACGAACGAACACTTGTCTTCCTGATATTTTTTATCGTTTTACTTGAAAATGAGCGGGAATCAGATTGACAATTTTCTGCCATGCTGTATAATATGAGTGAAATAATGCGAAAGTCATGGAACTTGTCTGGTTTCAAAGTGCTACACTTTGGGAAATGCGAACGCCGTATTTTCTATTTTAGTACGGCACGGTGAGCAAAGTGTAATACTGCTCAATTTTACAATTTCATATCGTTGGTTTTTGTTTGCTGAGGATGTGTAATCACAGGTCGCGGCCATGTTTGGACTGAGCTTGTGATGAAAGAGGAAGGCTGTGCGCATTGGGAGTGTGCGCGGCTGCTCGCCCGGAGCCGTAAGGATGAGCAAGATTCCAAAGTGATCTGAGGGAAAGCGTAAGACAGCGCTTGTTCGCAGGTCATGTGGCCGAAAGGCCGCCATTGTGAGGTTTCCCATGAGAAGGTAGGAATCAGAGCGCGGATGCGATCTGCATCCATAGTCCGAGTCGGAAGAATCGCTATTCTCACTGCATGGGATGCTGTCTGTTTTATGATCCCGCGATGTGCAGGAGGTAAACAAAAACGTATGGTAAGCGGCACGATGATCTGCTTATCGTACTTGGCGCGGGCGTCAATTTGTTTCTCCATTACGGAACAAATGGCGCTTTTTTGTATGTGCCAAATCCAGATTATCCCACCATAGGGATGGTATGCGGAAAAGTACGATAGGAGGAGCATCATGCACGACGAACAGCAACGCCAGCCGGACGCGCGTACCCAGCAGGTTCTGGGCCGCGTCAGACGCATCATCATCAAAAAGAACACCCAGTTTATTCTCGACCACCAGCACGACAGCCTTGCGGCGCTGTCATTGTACCTGCGCGACTGCATGGAGGATATCGGCCATCCGCCCGCGCGGGTAGAGGTCATCGGCGGAGATTTCCTTGAATACCGCTTCGGCTCGTGGCAAAAGGCGCTGCGCAGCGTCTACGACGGCAAAGCCGCCGAATTCCTGAAAAATCCCCCGTCGTTTGCGAACCGGAAGATCGTGCGTGACCTCTGCGCGGCAGCGGGGGTGCGGCTATGAAGGACAAGCCGTTTTATTATCAGGATAACCGGGCGCTGCACGAACGGAAAATGAACGAGGCTGCGCGGTTGGAGATATCCCGCCGGAACATTGAATTCATACTGGAGCACCAGAAGGATTCGGCGGCAGAGCTTGCCAACTACCTGCGGCGATGTCAGGCAGAGCTGGGGCACGTCCCGGCGCAGTCGGAAGTCCTCGGCGGCGATCTGCTGGCCCTTCGCTTCGGCTCGTGGGTCAACGCGCTGGCATACAGCGGCTTTCCGGTCAGCACTGGCCCGGCCGTGAGCAATTTCCCGCTGGAACGGACAGCGCTGTTCCAGGCGGAGTACGAACGCCAGTCCGCGCTGCACGCGCAGGCGAAAAAAGACCGTAAAAAAGCGGCCGAAGCCGCCCGGCGCGAACAGCGGTCGGAGAAAAAGAAAGCAAAAAAGGCGGCGGAGGAAGCCGCGCAGTCATAACGGATACGATCTGTTCGGGAACAGATTTGTATAGGCCAGCGGCCCCATCCCCCTGGGGCTGACTGCCAATGCGCCGATCCCGGCGCACCGAGTCTCCCCGGCTCTGTATTGGGAACACAGAGCCGGGGAACCCCACGGATATGGAAACCAGCGGGCCTTCGCCCGTCTCAATAAGGCGATACGCGCCGACAATTGAATAGCCACAGCGAGAATGCATACTGTCCTGGGGAAGCGACGCGGCGAAATGAGCGCACCAAGGGACGGATAACGCGGTCCACGTTAAGGCGGAGCAGGAGCGCAGGAAGCCGTATCGTATCTGTGGTGCAGGAAACTGGTGTTTACAGCAGATCCATTCCTGCTGTGACATAAACCCGGCACAGCGCTGTTTCTCGGCTGTATCGGGAGAACGTGAGAAACGAATCTTTGCGAAAAACGAAAGGAGTTTCAGGTATGAAACGGACAAGCAGAGTTTTAGCAATCCTTCTGGCGCTCGCCATGCTGCTCAGCGTAACGGCATTTGCAACATGGAACGTCTATGGCGGCAACGACAATCACAATGCCAAAGTAGACACCGCACCGACGACCAAGACCTCGGAAACAGCAGTCTCGTTGACCCCGAGCATCACAACCGGCTGGGACGGCGTTGACAACGTCCCGGTCATGCAGACAGTCAAGGAAGCTGGCGAAGATGGTGAAGATGGCGAAGATATTACGTATGCCTATGTTCTGTTTGACGGCCGCGGCACAAACGGCGCACAGGTCATCAAATATGATTGCACCTATGGCGAAGAAGTTTGGCGCACCACAGCCTATGGCAACGAAGGTACGTCTCTGAACGCCAAGAGTGGCTTCCAGCTCTCCACGCCGTATCTGGACGAGGATGCGGGCATTCTCTACGTCGGCGTTATCAGCCAGTATGACGACTACACCGGCGGCGAGTGGCTGACCGGCACGGGCAGCAAGATCCTTGCCATTTCGAATCTGGGCGCGGAGCTCCCGACGGTCACGAATGTGGTGACTGGTATTAACGGCCAGATTAACACTCCGATTGTCAAGTATGGCAATTACCTCTACTTCGGTACCTGGACGGGCAGCGCAGGCGGCACCTATTATCAGATTGATGTCAGCAATACAGAATATGCTACGAAAACTTATGACTACGCTTCCGGCTTCTACTGGGCAGGCGCAGTCAAGGTTGGCAACTATATCTACTTCGGCAGCGACAATGGTGTGCTCCACTATCGCAGCATTGCAGACTTCAAAAATACTGGTAGCACGGTAACGTTGCCCGCAACCAATGGAACTGCTGCCGGCAACGTCCGCTCCACCATCATGGCTGACGGAACCGACCTGTACTTTACCAGCCAGGGCGGCTTCCTCTGGTGCTACTCGCAGGGTGAGAATGGCGTTCCGTCGTATAAATGGAACGTTGCATTGGGTGCAACCTCCACGTCCACCCCGACCAAGGTTGGCAACCGGATCTATGTCGGCGCATACTCCGGCTTCAACAAGGGCGGCGTTCTCTGCGTGAATGCATCGACCCATGCGGTGACCCCGGTTGTCGCAATTGCAAATGCGAATAACTTCCCGGTGCAGTGCTCCATCGTGGTCATGGGCAACGGCTCCGGCACAGACTATGTCTACTTCAACACCAACAGCAGCGTGGGCTGCGGCTATTGCTATAGCTTTGACGGTTCTACAGGTACTCAGGTCTGGAAAACAACTGCAGATACCTATGCGCTTGGCGGTATGGCTTGCGACAACGGCATTCTTGTCTTTGGCAACGACCACAACAATCTGTATATTGTAAAGTAACACGCAAAGTCCGCCGCCACAAATTCATTTTGTGGCGGCGGACTCCTTTAAATTTTCTTATATAAGGCGGTAAGAATGAACAAAAAAAGATTAACCGTGCTGCTTTTGGTGCTGACAATGCTGCTGTCTGCCCTGTCAATTGGGATAGGCGCGGCAGAGCCTGACCCGTACAGGTTAACCGTCGAGCTTGATCTGGAGGACTATGCGATCCCGGTTGAGCGGAATGACTATCAGCTGTCAGGTAATTTGCACGTCAGCGGAATACCGGAAGCAGGAACAAAATCGACGCTTGTATTCAGAAGAAGTCTGGATATCATTGCTGGCGTTAGCTTGCCAGGCAACATATATTTCCACCTCAATTCAAAGGTGGAGGCTGCGTATTGGCTGATTGACGGAAAAAGAGTAGAGAACGGGAAACGGGTAAGATCAGATGCAACTGAAGTAACGCAGGAACAGCTGAATGATAAAACCCAAAATTTCCTCTATATTGAGACTTCTGCAAATCAGGTCAGAATTGACTATAATATTGTTACAAACAATGATGAAGCAGTTTCTTCCTGTGAGTCTGAGACAGTCAAAATAAAGCCGGTTCTTGTCGGCGCTGATTATACCTATAAAGCAACAACTGTTTGCAGTCCGGCAAACGCAGGTACATCAGCATGCGCGCCGAATAAGAATGTAGAAAACGGCTATATTTTGGTGGCAAATACAGTGGATGGCTGGTCTTTTGAAAAGTGGACGGCTTCAAACGATACACAGACGCTCTCCACAAGCAACGTATATGAGACAGCAGCCCTCACAGATAACACCGAATTTACCGCGCATTTTCACGAATGGCACAAACCGTCTATCGTCTGTGTGGACGAAACCGGCGCAGAGCTTCAAAACTTCAATACGACAACTGTAACCCGTATTGAAAATGATACCTGGAGATTGTCTGCGCTCGGTACAAAAAATGGATGGGAATTTGACCATTGGAGCAAGGCGGACAGCACCGAAGATCTTGGCACGGAGTATACGCTTACACAGACGGTGGAAAAGGACACCGTGTATTATGCGCACTATAAGCCTGTGTATATTACAGGAATCTCCTCCGTTTCTGCTTATTCCAATGGCAATATGAGCGGTACCGCAGGCGCGGGCAGCAGTTTAACAGCAGGCGCAAGCGTATGGGTTACCGTAACGTATTCTGCAAATGGCAGCGACCTTGCAGACAGCCATATTGCGGTCTATCGGGGCGGCTTGGACGCAGTTAAAGCTGCGGTTGAGGCTGGAACTGCAAAACCAATGGGCGCGCTCGAGGTTGACGGTCATCTGGATAATGCAACGGCACGTTTTTTGATTGAAAAATGGCCGGCTGATACGGACAAGGTTACAGCAGTCGCTTATACGACTGGCAGAGAAACATTCTATCGGGAACTCACCGTCAGTACACAGGCTGCTGGTGAGCAGCTAGGCTTGACCTATCTGTCCATGCCGAAGAATAGTTCGATTGCTGGCGGACTGCTTGCCGGACCGTATATTTTTGATGTTGCGGCCTATGTCAATGAAGAAACCGGCGGTATGGAACTCTATGCAGCTGGCGTTGGCGGCGTGTATCAGTTTACCAGCAATGGCGCAACTGACATGGTGCAGATGAAGGGCATGGAGGAACTGAAAACCTCCGGCAATAGTCTCAACGATACGGCTGCCGCATACGCTGTCGGAAGAACAAGTGACGGCGGCTTGATGGCGCTTGTATACGCAGTGGATGATACCCAGATCAATGGCGTCCAGTATGATCGACACTATGAACTTCGTTATTATGACCCGGAGGAAGGCAGCTGGGCAAAAATAACGGGGTCAGAGATTGATCCCAAGTCGGTCTCTTTAGTGCTGGTTTCTTACAGTGCGAATACCGCACTTGTCATGGATTCTGATGATGTTTGGGCAAAGAGCAAGCATTGGAGCGGAAACGAATGGGTTGATATCTCAACGTTAAGCATCAAGAACCCAAACCGGCGAAATAACCTGGTAAAATCATTCGATAATTATTTCAAGGTAAATGACAAAGTAGCTTATGCAACAAGCGGGGGCTTTACCTTCCGCTATGATCTGACCGCCGCTGATCCTAAATGGGTATGCCTTGGAAAAAATATCCCACAGGCAAACAGTCGCCTTGTCGGTGTTGCGCCGGACGAGACATTGCTGTTTTCCAAGACAACGAATAACAGCTATTATACTGCAACGCTGGAAAATGGAGCCTATACGTGCAGTGACGTGATTTCTGCAATTCCGGCTGACGTTTTAGGCGACATTTGGACAACGGACGGCGCAGTTAAACCGGCTTTTATCGACGTTGTGGATGCAGGTATCGGTAGTGACGGTAAAGTCTATGCGGTTGTAAACGGCAGCGGCAGTACCCGCGCCTACATCGTGCGCTACGACGGCAGCGCCTGGACGCTGCTGGATACCGCTGACGCGTTCGACATCGGCGGCGCTGCCGGCAGTGAGGCCCGCCCCACCGCCATCATCACGGCTGCCACCCCGGCTGCTGGTATCACAGTGTACTTTGGCTCCGACGGCTCGTTCTATCTGCAGACCGAAAGCCACACCGTGACCTTCCACTCCAACGGCGGCACCGACGTGGGCCCGGTCACCGGCCCCGCGTGGAGCACCATCACCGTCCCGCAGCCGACCAAGACGGGCTACACCTTTGCCGGCTGGTACACGGACAAGACTTGCGACACCCTGTGGGAAAGCCCGGTGATCCCGAACACGGATCTGATTGTCTATGCCAAGTGGACAAGCGCGGAGGATCCGTATGCCAAGGATCGCCAGATGGCACTTGAACAGCTCGACGCAGCGCTGGCTCGTCTGGATCAGAACGACTACAGCGCGGCAAACTGGCAGAAAGTCCTGACCGAGTATGAAAACGGCAAGTACCATATTACGATTGCAGAGCCGAAACCGGCTGGCAGTTCGCAGGCCGAGATCGACAAGGCCGTGCAGGATACGATCTATGCCGCACTCAACAACGCTATCGACCGCATGAGCGCTGTGCCGACCATGACGGTCAAGGACATCACGGTCGCTGTGTCGATGGACGCAGACACGCTGGGTCTGGGCTATCTGATCAAGCCGACGCTCGTCACCGTGCCGAAGTACACGCAGGCAAGCAAGGTCATTACCGACCTGATTGTTGAGCAGAACAAGGACAGCAACGAGCTGCTGCATACTGGCAAGCAGGACAAGGGTAACAACGGCGAGGAACTGACTGCTCCGTACTATGACTATCTGACGCAGGGTACGGTGGAGGACAGCTTCTATCTGGCTCATGTCTATTATCCGCAGCAGACCGAAGCACATGTTGCAGACTATATTACTGCGAAAACCGGCCAGATTGACTATGACAAGTACAAGAACGGCCATTATCTTGGTGAGTTCGACTACTACAATATGTCCGGCTGGATGTACTCCATCGCTGACAAGACCACCGGCGGCCAGTCTTTCCCCGGCGTTGGCGCCGCGGGCTGGAGAATGCGCGACGGCGAGGTCATGCGCTGGCAGTTCACGGTCTATGGCTACGGCGCGGATCTGAACGCGGATAACTCCATGTACGGCACGGCCAGCATCACCGGCGAAATCGGCGACAAGACGCAGCTGACCTACAAGGTCGCCGAGATGCGTGAGCAGTACAAGGACGCGTCCGAGGAGAAGACCTATACCTCCGGCGATAACACGCTGGAATCCAGCAGAATCTACACCAACGTGCTGGAGGGCATCCTTGGCAACCCGCAGGCAAAGCAGGATGCGCTGGACACGGCCATGGAGGATCTGGAGCTTGTGGCGACGGAGCTGGAAAACAAGGATATCTTTGCCGGCATCGCGGATGCCGTGGACGCCGATTCGATGTCTGCGGCGCTGAATGCCTACAACCAGCTGACCGAGCAGGCCAAGAAAGCCTTTGACAAGGCATATCTGGAGCAGGCCGAAAAGATTCACGCGGCAATGGCTGCGTCGGATCGAGAGGCCGCACAGGCTGTTATCGACAAAATCACTGCCCTTGGCGACCCGGATAAGGTCACGCTGGAGCAGGAAGAAGCTGTCAAGGCAGCACGCGAAGCGTACGATGCGCTGACCGATGCGCAGAAAGAGATTGTTGGCGAAGAAAATCTGGCAAAGTTGGAGAAAGCAGAGGCACGCATTGAGGATCTCAAGAAGCCGACTCCGCCTACGCCGCCTACACCGCCTACACCTCCCACTCCGTCGAAGCCCACCACACCGAGCAAGCCGAAGGACGACAAGCCCACCACGGGTTCCTCGTTCACGGATGTTCCGGCTGGCAGCTGGTATGAAGATGCTGTGAATTACGTCTCTGAAAAGGGTCTGATGAACGGCACCTCCAAGAACGGCTTCAGTCCGAATGCCACGACCACGCGCGGCATGATCGTCACGATCCTCGCCCGTGTCGAGGGAGTGAACACGAATGGTACGCCGTGGTACGCGGCAGGCCAGAAGTGGGCCATGGACAACGGCATTTCGGACGGCACCAACATGCCGGGCGTCATCACCCGTGAGCAGCTGGCGACGATCCTGTACCGCTACGCGAAGCAGAAGGGCTACGACGTGAGCAAGTCCGCCGCCCTGGCTGCATTCTCCGATGCGGACAAGGTCAGCGGATACGCGGCAGAGGCCATGCAGTGGGCAGTCGCCGAAGGACTCCTTCAGGGCTCGAACGGCAAGCTGAACCCGCAGGGCTCCGCCACCCGCGCACAGGTCGCGACCATCCTCATGCGCTTCATGGAAAAATTCGCAAAATGAAACACGCAGTCCAACGTTCTGAATTGAATATTGGATAACCACCCCAAGCTGGGCGGTTCCCCACGCGAAAGCGTGGGGAACCGTGCGGCTTATTCGTGCGTTTAAGAGAAGTTTTGAACATACGAATAAACTGCACAAAAAGCAGACTTTTTGAAGGGGGAAGCCCTTTTCCCGGAGGGCGAACACACATGAAAAAATTCTTTGAAAGGTTCCCATGGGCGCAGCAGGCTGGCTGCGGCGTACTGATCTGTGCGCTGCTGCTGAGTATCTGTCTGCCGCTCATGGGCATGCGGTCGGCCGAGCCGGAAAATCCCATCCTGCAAGCCGCGCCGCAGGAGATCACCGTCCTGCAAGCGGGACAAGCGCCCGGCCATGCCGGAAACGGCGAAGCCGAAAGCACCGGCACAGCCGGTTCCGGCGGCAGCGCCGATAGCGAGCTGACCGGCGAGCAGGAGCAGCCCGACCCGGAGGAAACGGAAAATCAGGCGGAGCAGGGACAAAACACCCAGCCGGAGCAGCAGCCCCAAGGCAATCCCCAGCAGGAGGTCCTGGCCGACGCCGCCATCGGTACGAACACGGATTCCAACAAGGGCGACGAGGGCGAGGAAGCCGGAGAGACAGGCGAAGCAGATGAAAGCCTGCCGGAAACGGAGCTTGACCTCGGTGCGCTGCTGACGTGGTACAAGTACGGTTCGCAGGCAAGCTCCATGGTCTGTGCGCCCGGAGAATCTGTCGGCAAGCGCGTGCTGCTTGCCCAGTTGGACGGCGGCAGACTGCGCTATGACGTTGATCTCACCGGACTCGACGCAGACGACGCGGAGATCACCGGTGTGCAGGTCGCTGCGGGCAATGGCGTACCGCAGGATGCGGATACGCGCGGCGTGCTGGATATGACGCTGCCGGACGGCGCGGAGTTTCAGAACTATATCCTGACCGTGCAGGCCCATGCCGTGCAAAAGAACCAGAAGGGCGAAACCGTGGAGACGGATGTGGAGTTTGCGTTCGTGCTGCGGCTGGAAAGCGGCATTGATTTGGATTTGCAGCTCACCTGGCAGCCGACCGGTCAGGCTACCTGCCCGGCCAACAGCTCTGTCAGCCGTACGGTCAAGAGCGACACGCTGACCGAGGGGAAATTTGCATACGCGCTGACCTTCCTCGGCGAAAATGCGGATGACGCAGTCATCCGCACGGCGGAATACTGGGCGACGGACGGTGAGCGCGGCGCGCTCTCGGAATCTGGCGAAATTCAGATGGCTGCAGCAGACGGCAAGGACACGGAGACCTACTATCTCGCCGTGACCGCCGAGGTGCTGGGGCAGACCATCAGCTATACATTCGTCGTGACGTATGAGGATGGCCTAGACCTCCAGCTGCAGTTCACATGGTACGAGAAATCCGTCACAGCGCAGCAGATTCTCTGCGATGCAGACAAGCGTGCGGCGCTGACCATCAAGCACAACCAGATCAATAACAGTGAGCTTTTGTATAAGCTCGGCCTGACCGGCAGGAGCGCCGAGGACGCGCAGATCACGAGCGCCAGCTTCAACGGTGCGTCCATGAGCACGGACAGCGGTTCCGCGCAGCTGGAATCCGCCGAAAACGGCGCGAGCTATACCGTCCTCGTGACCGCAGCGGTCAAGGAGCGCACGGTGAACTTCACAATTACGATCCGCTACCAGAGCGACGTGAGCATGGAGATGTCCTACACGGTCATGGAGAACGGCGCGGCAAAGCCCTGCGTGCTGACGTGTGAGAATAAGAAAACTGTCAACGCGGAGCCGGTCTATGACGATCAGCTGACGGAAGGACTGCTCACCTACACATTCGCAATCCGTGGTGAAGAAGCGGCAGATGTGACCATCCAGTCTGTCCGCTGCTACCAGACCGGCAGCTTTCAGACAATCACGCTCCCATCCCCCAGCGGCAGCGTGACGCTGCTGTTGGACGGCGACAGAACCGGCGACAACACATTCACGGTCACGGCCGCCAGTTCGGGTGGCGAAAGCTATACGTTCATTTTTAGCATTCCGTACAAACATCGCGGCGATAACAAGGTCAAAATCCAGACCAACCTGCATGACGGCGACACCGTCACCAACGGGCAGGAGGTCAACCTGACCGTTGAAGCATGGACGGAGGATGCCCAGGGAAACCGCGTCAGCCATATCCTTGCCACTGGCACGGAAACAAAGCTGACCGTCCAGCTGGACGGCAAAACCGTGCAGTTTGAAAGCAGCTCCGGCTATGTGCAGCAGTATCTGCTTGTTCCGGAGAATCTGGATGTGGGCGACCGGAATGAACATGAGCTGTATATCTACGCCGAGGATGAAAAGGGCAACTTCGGTGAGCTGCGCCTGAAGCTCATCGGCAAACGCACCGAAGAAGGTCAGAAGATCGGCACGGCCAGCATCTATATTGACATGAGCGTGCTGGGGCTTGGTGTCCGCGGACCAATCAGCTACGATGTGCTGTCCAAGGAGCCGATTTCCTACGCAGTTGCCAAGGCTGTGTGGGATTATGACGCCGGCGACCCGTTCGGCACAGCAGCGTCCAGCTTCCACTGGCCCGCCAGCCGCTGCTCCTACAGCGGTACGCTGGATACCGGCTTCTATCTGGAAACCATGGACGACGGTTCCGGCCTTGGCAGCCGCGCGAACGCACTCAGCGGCAACTGGAGTCAGTTCGGCAGTACAGAGGACGAAATCCTCGCCGGGATCGACAGCCATTTCGGCGCGGGCAGCAATGAGGCAATCCTCTGGCGCTGCATCTACCGCAACGGCATCCCGCTATCCAGTACAAGCACCGGCATCGGTGAGTTTGATTACACAATGGGTTCCGGCTGGATGTACTCCATCGGCGGTGCGGACTTCTACCCCGGTTCGCCCATGTCCGGCTATTACCTGCAGGACGGTGATACGCTGACGCTCCGCTACACACTGGCCTACGGCTGGGATGTCGGTACAGGTGAGAGTGGCTACGGCAATAACGTGGGCTACTGCATTACCTGCATGAACGGCAGCTGGTCGGTTCATCACAGCTATGAGACGGTCACGGCGGAGGATGGTACGACAAAGTACGTCTGCCGCAGCTGCGGCATGGTCGAGGGCTGCCCGCATCAAAACAAGGAATATCAGGATCAGGGCGGCGGAATGTGCGTGCAGGTCTGCAAGGACTGCGGAGAGAAGATCGGTGTGCCGCGCGAGCATGAACTGGAATATATCGCAGACGAGGGGGCAGATACGCATACCGCGAAGTGCAAGAACTGTGACTTTACGGAACAGTCCCCGCACGAGTGGACAGAGCTGACCGACACCGCAACCTGCACCGAAGCGGGCGTGAAAACCTCCAAGTGTGAGATCTGCGATGCGCAGAAGGAAGAAGAATCCCCCGCGGCCGGGCATAAGCCGCAGAACGTGTGGATCAGCGACGAGGATCATAAGCACCACTATCAGGAATGCCAGATCTGCGGCGAAAAGCTGGAGGACACCGTAGGCGCGCACAACTATGTCCCGTATGGCGACGATTGGCAGTGCAGTGTCTGCGGCCAGATTCACGGCTTTGACTGCGACGGTACGCTGATGCCGGATGCGGCGCAGTCCACCTGCTCGCATCTGGTGGGGTGCTGCTCGGGCTGCGGCCTGACGTTGGAGAAGATCGGTTCAGCGGGCGAGTTTACAGACTATCATACGTTCAGCGAGGGCGTCTGCACGGTTTGCGGCACAGCAGACCCGAACTACCAACCGCCGACTGACCCAAATCCGGGCGGCGGAGATGATGGCGGAAACCCCGGTGGCGGAGATACCGGCGGCGGAGATACCGGTGGTGGAGACGCTGGCGGCGGTGACGCAGGCGGTGGAGATGACGGCGGAGGAGACTCCGGCGGAGATCTGTAAGGAACATCATAAAAGAAAGAAATAACGATAGGAGCAGATTTATGAACACAAAGATCAATGAGATTTTACAGGAGATCGAGTCCGTCATCGTCGGCAAGAATGAAATTGTCGAGAAAATTCTAATGGCAATTCTGGCGCAGGGCCACGTTCTCATGGAGGACGTGCCGGGCGTCGGCAAGACCACGACAGCCATGGCCTTTGCAAAGGTTCTGGGCTTGGAGACGCGCCGTGTGCAGTTCACGTCGGACACCGTGCCGTCAGACATCATCGGCTTCTCGGTCTATGATAAAAAAGCGGACGAGTTCGTCTACAAGCCCGGCGCGATCATGACGAATCTGCTGCTGGCGGACGAAATTAACCGTACCTCCAGCAAGACGCAGTCCGCGCTGCTGGAGGCCATGGAGGAGCACAAGGTCACAGTGGACGGCAAGACGTATGATTTGCCGAATCCCTTCATCGTCCTTGCCACGCAGAACCCGGTTGGTTCTGCCGGTACGACGATGCTGCCGAACTCCCAGCTTGACCGTTTTCTGATTCGTGTCAGCATGGGCTACCCCGACCACAAGAGCAGCGTCAATATTCTCCGCGACCGCCATGTAGATAACCCGCTGGATCGGGTGTATGCGGTGGTCAACAAGGAAGAACTGCTGGGACTGGTGCAGGAGGTGCGTAAGGTGGATATGCGCGACGCCGTTCTGGATTATGTGACAACATTGGTGGAGAAAACAAGAAGCCATCCGCAGGCTGCGCTCGGCGTCAGCCCGCGCGGCGCGCTGGCCGTGTGCCGGATGGCGAAGGCATATGCGTATCTCAATGGCCGTGACTTCGTTATGCCGGAGGACGTCGCCGCGATCTTCCCGGACGTCTGCGCGCACCGTCTGATGCTGAACAGCAAGGCCCGCATGATGGAGGAAAAGCCGGAATCCGTTCTGGCCGAGATCCTCAAGACAACGGATATGCCGGTGCTGAAAAAATGAAAATAGTACGAAAATTCGTCTGGCTGCTGCTGACGCTGGGGCTTCTTGCTCTCACCGTCCAGACAGCCAGCCCCATCGCGCTTGGCCTTGCCGCCTGCATGGTGCTGCTGCCGCTTTTGTGCCTGCCAATGAACCTGTATGCGGCGAAAAAGCTGAAGCTGACGGTCAGGCTGCCTGTGAATCTCCGCAAGGGCGAGGGCGGCACGGCAGAGCTGACCGTGCAGAATCCAACATGGCTGCCGGTCTGCCAGATTGCCTGCCGTGTACGGCTGGAGAACCAGTTGAACGGTGAGACGCAGACCGTAAATGTGAGCGGCGGCATCTGGCCGAAGGGCAGGCGGACAATGAAGATTTCTCTGCAAAGCCCGTGGTGCGGCCGTGTTCGCCTGAACGTGGAATCTGCCCGCCTGTACGACTGCTTCGGCCTCATCGGCGTGAAAATACAGCTTGACGCGCACGGGGCCTGCGTCGTGCAGCCGGATACCTTCCTGCAGACGCTAGTGATCTCTCCTGCCGCAGCGCATATTGACGATACCGAGGATTATTCCAACGAGCGTCCCGGCTATGACCTTTCAGAGATGTTCCAGATCCGTGACTACGTTCCCGGCGACAGCCAGCGGCAAGTCCACTGGAAGCTCAGTCACAAATATGGCAAGCTTATTGTAAAAGATCCGTCGCTGCCCATCACGCGCTCTGCGGCGGTTTTCTGGGAGCGCACGGAAGAAACGCCCACGGCTGTCCGCACCGATGCAGAAGCTGAAATCGTTGTCTCCGTCTGCCGGAACCTCCTTTCCCAGTCCGTGCAATTCACAGTCGGCTGGAACGAGGGCGACACAGGCCGCTGCGTGTTCCAGCAGATCCGCGACATGGACGACCTCATCGGCCTGCTGCCGCGCCTGTTTACGGCAAAAGCGGCAACCGGCGTCAGCGGTGCGTCGCTGCTTCTCCAAGAGGTACCTGCCGGAAGCTGGTCGCATCTGATTTACGTTTCTGGAGAACAGCAGGCGGAAACGGAGCAGCTTTCGTCCATTGGCCGCCTGACCGCGCTTGTCTGCGGTGAACGGTTTAATGAGAAGGATTACGCTGCGCAGCTCTCCGAGCTGGAACTGTAAGGAGGGCAGGCTATGAAGAACAAACGAAATACCGGCCTGCGTGCCGGCGTTTACCAGGAAAGCAGCGATCAAAAAAGTACGCTCTTTGATCTGCTTGCCAGCATCTTGATTTTCCTCGCGCTTGCCGCGATTGGTTACACGATAAGCGGCTTTGCGGCAATGCTTTGGCTGCTGGGTGCAGGTATCCTGACCTGCATTGTTGCTGCGGCCATCCGACATTTCAGAAAAACGAAGCTGCTGTTCCCCATCCTGCTGGCGGCACTGCTGCTCGTTGTCCTGTTCGCGCGGAATCCGCTCCTGAACGGCTTCGGCGCAGCATGGAACACGCTGCGTGACCTCTGGGCGGCGGAAAAAGGCATCCTCCTGCCGCTTGCCGAAACAGACGGCACCGGCCTCTGGCTGGCCGGGATCGTGGCGGGCCTTCTGCTTGCGATGATGAGTGTCGCGCTCTCGCGCGTACCGACATTGACAGCGGTTTTGATGGCAGCCCTGAGTGTAGCAGCAGCCTTTGTGCAGCCAGATATCCTGCTGCTCTTTGCTGCCGGAATCAGCATCCTGCTCCTTTCGTGGCAGAAACATAAAAACGCTGTCTCTGCAGCGAGTTTCCTGCTCGTGGGCGTGATCGTGGCGGGCGTAGCCGCAATTTCTCTGCAAACAGGCACGATGCAGTCCCTTTCGCAAAATGCAAAAGACACTCTGCATCACTGGCGATACGAAAAAGCGGAAGAACTTCTGCCGGAGGGCGATCTGTCCCAGCCGGTCGTGAAAACGGAGAGTACGGACACTATTCTGTCCGTCACGGCGGATACGGCGCAGACGCTCTATCTGCGCGGCTTCGTCGGTGACAGCTACGAAAACGGCGTATGGTCTGCGCTGGACGCGGAAACCGCCGCAGAGGAAAAAGACCTCTTTTACTGGCTGCATCAGTCCGGCTTCTATCCGCAGAGCCAGTTGGCAACGGCTGCGCGGCTGATGGGCAATTATCAGTCCGGCAGCGTCAGTGTCCAGAACCTTGCCGGGTGCAGCCTGTATCGCTATGAGCCGTGTACGGTGCTGCCGGAACGCGCAGGCTTGACGAAAAACAAAATTCAGCCCTCTACGCTTGAAACAAACGGTCTGCGCGGTGAGCGCGGCTATTCCTACGAGACAGTTTCGGACGCACAGACGATTCTGCCGGAGCTGCTGGACTTTTTGCAAAATGACACGTCGGACGGCGTGAAATCGTACTTACAGATGGAAAGCGCGTACCGCGAATTTGTATATTCCTACGCGCTGACCGTGCCTGCGGAGTTCCGCGCGCAGCTCGGCGCGGTGCTGGATAGCTGCTGTGAAAGCTACGGCCCGGCAGACAGCCTGACGAAAGAGCAGGCGCAGACGGCTGCGCTGGCCTTTTTGGAGCGCTGCTTCGATGGAAGCGGCGATATCGCGCTGCCGCTGACTGACGCGGCAGACGGCACAACGTACCAGTACGCAACTGTTGCGGCCTTGGCGCTCCGCTATTACGGCATCCCTGCCCGCTATGTCGAGGGATATACGGTCAAGACCGCAGAAAACGAGCCGACGAGCGTGGATGCCAACGCCGCGGGCGCTTGGGTGGAAGTTTATCAGGACGGCATCGGCTGGCTGCCGCTGGCGCTGACACCGGGCCTTGAAGACCTCTCCGCCGAGCAGACCGAGAGCGGCATCAAGCCGGTCGGCGCAGGCAAGGAAGGCAACGGCGACGGCCCGCGCGTGACCGAGGGTCAGGAGCTGGAGCAGGACAACGCAGAGCCGGACAATTCGGAGGACAACACCCCGGATGGCGGACAACGGACAGGGCTTCTCCACAAGCCCGCGTTCTGGATCATCCTCATTGTGGCACTGCTGCTTCTATTGCTTGCGGCTGTCTTCATCCGCCATGCGGTCATCCTAAAAAAACGGAACGAAACGTTCACGCAGGAAGACCAGTCCGCCGCAGCCGCCTGCCTGTTTACAGACTGCGCGGCACTGCTGGCAGCAATGGGCTTCAAGCGCGGCACGGGTTCCATGCTGGAGCTCTGTGAAACGGCAAAGACGCAGCTTGGTGAGGAGTACGCCGCGAAGCTGCACGATATGACCATGTATAACGCACAAGCGCTGTTTTCCAGCCGTGCGATCTCACCGGAGCAGCTCACAGAAATGCGGGCGTTCCACGACACGACGATGAAAAACCTGAAAACCCACACAAACTGGCCGAAAAAACTGCGGCTGAAATGGCTGGATTGCCTGTACTGATGGGAGGAATCTTGATGAAACTGAAACGAATGACTGCCGCATTGCTTCTGCTGGCAATGCTCCTGTCCTGTCTGCCGCTCGGCGTGCTGGCAGCGGACGCAGAGCCGGTCGAAGCGGAAGAAACCGTGGATACCGTGCCTGCGGAAAATACAGACGCGGAAGTGACCACAGAAGAACCTGTGGAGGAAGCTGCAATTTCGACGCAGGCGGTCAATGCAAGCGGATATTTCTATTTTTCCGCCGAAACGGCAAATAAGCTGCTCATTGCGCCGACACGGATCGCCTTTACGGATGGGCAGACTATCCGGCAGGCGCTGAACGCCAGCAAATACAGCTTTACAACGAATGGCAGCAATCAGTTTATTACGGCGATTGAGGGCGTCAACGGCAACTATACCTATGGCAGTACGCCGGATGGCGTTTCCATTGACAGCGCTGCCAATACTGTGACGCATTTCAGATTTAGTGAAGCCTCGAACAGCACACCGTCCTCCGGCCTGCAAACCTTGATGCAGGTCATGGCGGACTATCTGGAAGAAGCTGCCGATGTGCAGAACGCCGCAGCAGACGAATACCAGGCAGCAGTCAGTGGCTATTTGGGCGTTACCAGTGAGAGCGCACAGAGCTTTGCAGCTGCGATCACGGCGAAGATCAACGCCTATAAAGCCGGGCAGAATACCCAATACACCGTGACCTTCTCCGGCTTTTCCGGCAGCAGCTATACCGTGTCTGCAACCAATGACTATGGTAAGCAGTTTGCGGATGCCAACCATACCGGTACGCTCCAGCTTCCGGCGGGCGGCTATCTCTTCTCTGTCCGGCAGGAGAACCGTATGGTCTCCGGCAGGATCAAGGTTACCGGCCCGAAGACGGTAACAGCCAGCCTGCCCAGCGGCGACTGGTTCAAAGAGAGCACACTCAAAATCTCAAGCGGTTATGCGGATGACTTTGACGCGAACTGCTACAAATATACGCTGCAAAATCATATCGCGACTGTGCAGGTGCCGGACAGCTTTACGGGCCGCTTGTATCCGTATTTTGAACTGAGCAGCAGCGGAACCGACGCGAAGGTCAAGGCTGTCTACACGGACGTGAACGGCGCATCCAGAGAAAAGAACATTCCAGCGGAGTCCACCGCGACCAGCATTGACAATGCGCTCTCCCGCGGCGCGGCGGGCAATACGGTTGCGCTCAGAGCCAGCAAGAGCGGTTCTGACGGTTATACACAGAGCGTGGATCTGACGCTGCAGCTCGACCGCATGCCGACGCTCGGCAGTCTGCGCGTGACCAATGCCGCAGGTACGGCGCAGGCGGCGACAGAGAGCTTCTCCAGCACCAAGACGGAATATACCTATAAGATCCTTGATTCCGAACAGGTACTGAAAATCTATCCGACCGCCACGGTCTCCGGGTCTTCCATCACAGTCAACGGAAACGCACTGGACACAGACGGCAGCGCGACCGTGACGATCTCCAGCAATACGACGGTCACGATCACGGTTTCCTCCGGCAACTATGCGACAACCTATACATTGGCGATCCAACCGGGCCAAGGAAAAAAGGTCACGTTCAAGACGGCCAGTGATGTCACACTGACGGTCGTAAACAAGAACGGCGAAGAGCTGGCCTATACCAAAACGGCCGGCGCCGGAAACACAATCAATTATCTCTACACGCTTGTGCCGGGTGACGATTACTCGTATGTCGCAACGCAGGGTACCTATTACCACGCGAAAAAGTCCTTTACGCTTGGCAGCAACGAGGTCATTGAGGTGTCGGTCAAGCAGGAGGACTGGTTGTCGGAATTAGCGCTTGGAAACAGTGAAAGCAGCAATAACAAAGGTAACATTGCCCTCAATACAAAATTCTCAAAAGCCACACATACGTACACAGCTGTTGTTTCAGACTATTCAAGCAGCGTGTACGCATGGATTGCAAACGTGGTCGATTTAACGGATCCTTCAAAAAAATATGAGTGTTCTGTTATTTATCAGGCACAAAGCACAGCAAGTAACGATGGGGATTCAACAACCATAGCGTTAACGAGCAGAAAACAGACCGGTACACAGTTGCCGCAGGTATTACTTCCAGGGAGCGCCTATGAAAATACGATTACGTTCCGAGTCACATATGTGGATGAAAATGATGGCGTAACGTATTACACAGATTACACTGTTGCACTTTTGAGAACGCTGAGCCTGAAAAATATGGAAATCTTCTTCCAAGGTGCGCCCGTTACCCTGAACCGCAAAGGCAGCAGTCTCGTTGGATATAGTTCCAGTGAGAACGCGTACAGCATACTTGTACCGGCGGCAGCCCCCTCGCTGGATGTCACATTTGAACTGCACACGGATGCACCAAGATACGGCGATACCGACAGCGGGTATGAGATTTCTGTAAGTGGTGAGCGTGTGCCGTCAGGCGGAACACTTACCGCAAAACTGAATGGCAGTGAAGAGTCGGAGCTTCTCACCATCGAACTGACAAACCGCAATAACAAGACCGCAAAAACCATTTACACTATTGAGGTTCAAAAAGCTGCTACCACGGCAGTTACCTTTGAAATGACCCCCGCGGATGGCCAAATTTATATCTATGAGAGCATCAGCGGAAATCGCAGCTGGCCACGCACAGGGAAAACCTATGCGCTCTCGGAGGGCTTCACCTATACTGCAAGCTTTACCTGTGTGGGCTATCGCGGTCAGCAAGCAGAACTGACGTTGGAAAAGGATGAAAATGGACAAGTCGTGCTGAAACTCGGAGAAGAAACTTTCACGGATATTCATGCTGTCCAGATCAAATTGGACGTTGCAGAAGAAAACAAGGAAATTCAGCACAATCTGAACGCCGAATGGGCGGATTTCCGCGGTACATCGTATACTGGAAGCACCATAGGCGGCGGTATGAACAGCAACAATGGCATTACAGACGCCAAAACGCCGATCACAGCAGAAAGCGGCATGATGTACTGGGCAGTGAAGCTGGGAGAGGGCTACTCCGACGGAGCCGTCAGCAACCCGATTCTGGTGGACGATTGCCTGATTGTCTATGCAGGCGACCATATTTACCGCGTAAATAAGGACACCGGCGCAGTGGAGGCCACGGGTCAGATGGCCGGGAAATCCAGCTTTGCCATCAACGGGCCGACCTATGCGGATGGCATTGTGCTGGTTGGTCTGTCCAATGGACGGATTCAGGCATTCAACGCAAAAACACTGGAATCCCTGTGGCTGTACACCGACCCGCTGGGCGGCCAGCCAAACTGCCCCATCACAGTCCTGAACGGATACGCCTACACGGGCTTCTGGTATGCAGAGGAGCTTGACGCGAGCTTTGTGTGTGTATCTCTGACCGATGAAGATGTAGGAACTACAACAGAAGCGAAATCGGCAACGTGGCGGCATGTTCAAAATGGCGGCTTCTATTGGGCTGGAGCCTATGCCTGCGATGACTTTATTATGGTTGGCACAGATGACGGCAAGGACAACTGCTCATATCTGTATCTGTTTGATCCGCTGACCGGCGCTATACTGGATTCCAAAAGCGGGTTCGACGGAGATATCCGCAGCACAATTTCGTACGATAAGCAGAGCTGCGCATATTATTTTACATCAAAGGGCGGCACGTTCTACCGCGTAAAAGTTGAAGCGAAGAACGGCAGCTACGCCATTACAGCATGTGACGGACTGAAGCTGGACAACGGTGCAAACGATCCGGCCCTTCCGCCGATGAGTACCTCCACGCCGGTCGTCTATAATGGCCGTGCGTATATCGGTGTCAGCGGCACGGGTCAGTTTACGCCATATTCCGGCCACAACATCACGGTCATCGACCTCGGTGACACAATGTCCATTGCGTACAGTGTGCCGACACAAGGCTATCCGCAGACTAGCGGTCTGCTTACAACAGCGTATGATAGCTATGTCTATGTTTATTTCTTTGATAACTATACGCCGGGAACGCTCCGTGCTCTCAGAGATGCACCAAACCAGACATCAGCTGATTACACCACACAGGAACTCTACAAAGGGTATACCTATCAGGCACCATACGCCATTTTTACGCCTTATGGCGATCAAGCGCAGTACGCGATCTGCAGTCCTATCGCAGACAGCAACGGCACGATTTACTTTAAAAATGACTCTGCCTATCTTATGGCGTTCGGCAGAAGCGTTGAAACGATTAAGGTCACAAAGCAACCGGATAAGACACAGTATAGCGCCGGTGAAACCTTTGACAAAACCGGGATGGTTGTGACAGCGACGCTTTCGGACGGTTCGACGCGCGACGTTACTGACATGGTGTCCGCACCAACGGGCACGCTTGCGGACGGCACGACGGAACTCACGCTGGAGTTTGGCCGCGGCCAGACCATGTATCGTAATTTGCCGAACGGCAATAAGATGACTGCCGGCAATAAAATTGCAGCAATCACGACAACCGTACAGATCCGCGTGGGCGATACGGCGGATACCGGTGCGCTTGCCGACGATATTACATGGAGCTTCCGCCCGGCTGTAAATACGCTTTCCATTGACGGCAAGATCCCGGAGGGGCACAAGGTTCTGATTGCCTGCTACGATGACAGCGGCAAGCTGACAAAGCTGGAGGTGCTGACTATCAAGGGCAGTGTGACGCTGCCGGGCAGCGCAAAGATCCGCGTGTTCTATATTGACGGCAACAGCAAACCGCTCTGCGCGGCCGCCACGGTTCTTGGATGATAAGGAGATGCAGCGTATGAAACGAATCGCTTCCAGAATGCTCTGTATCCTGCTCCTGCTTTCCCTGTTGCTCTCCCTGACCGCCTGCGGCAAACCGGAAACGCAGCTTGAAAAAACGGCCGGCTATCTGCAAGCGCAGGTAGCCGAGCCGGGAGCGGGTTCCATTGGCGGAGACTGGCTGATTTTTGGGTTGGCACGCTCCGACATAAAGGTTCCGCAGAAATACTACGATACCTATTATAACAATGTAGAAGCGGCTGTCCGGGAGAAGAACGGAGTCCTCAGTGAGCGCAAATACACCGAGTATTCCCGCACGGTGCTGGCGCTGACCGCCATTGGAAAAGACCCGGCCAGTGTAGCTGGTTTCGACCTGCTGAAACCGCTGGCAGACTTTGAACAGGTCACAAAACAGGGCATCAACGGCACGATTTTCGCGCTGCTGGCGCTGGACAGCGGGAACTATGAAATTCCCGAAAATCCGGATGCCGCCGTGCAGGCAACACGGCAGATGTATGTGGACGAGCTGCTCACGCGGGAGCTGCCGGACGGCGGCTGGACGCTGACCGGCGGCGAGCCGGACGTGGACATCACGGCAATGACGCTGCAGGCGCTTGCCAAATACCGCGAACAGCCGGAGGTTGAAGCAGCCGTGGAACGCGGCCTTGCCGTTCTTTCCTCCTTGCAGGAGCCGGACGGCGGATATACTTCGTGGGGATCGAGCAACAGCGAATCGGTCGCGCAGGTGATCGTGGCGCTGACGGAGCTTGGCGTGCCGCTGGACGACGAGCGCTTCGTGAAGAATGGCGTTACCGTCGAAGACGCGCTTCTGCGCTTCGCACAGGAAAGCGGCGCGTTCGTTCATGTGCTGGACGGCAGCGGCGGCGACGACGGCATGGCGACCGAGCAGGCATTCTATGCGCTGGCCGCCATCCACCGTGCCGAAACAGGCGAAACCACACTCTATGACATGACGGATGTGATGTGATGAAGCAGTTTTATAAACTGACCGCGCTTTTTCTGGCACTCCTGCTCCTTTGCGGCTGCGCGGCGGGAAACGGCTATGGGAAACCTGAACGGAAAGAGGGGCAGGATGAATACCTGACCGACCCCGTTCCCGAGGGCAAGCCGCAGCCGGTCGAACCGCAGGACGTGACGGTCAGCGATACGGAATACACCTGTACGATCTCCATTTCCTGCGCGTCGATCCTGGAACACATGGACCTGTGCGACAAGGAAAAAGTGGAGTTGGTACCGGAGAACGGATGGCTGCTAAAGCCCGTGGAGGTCACCTTCAAGCAGGGGCAGAGTGTTTTTGACGTACTCCAGCAGGTCTGCAAGGACAACAAGCTCCACATGGAGTTTTCCATGACGCCGATCTATAACTCTGCCTATATCGAGGGTATTGGAAACCTTTATGAGTTTGACTGCGGCGAGGTGTCCGGCTGGATGTATAAGGTCAATGACTGGTTCCCCAACTATGGATGCAGCCGGTATCAGCTGCAAAACAGCGATGTTGTGGAATGGGAGTACACCTGCGAGCTGGGCAAGGATATTGGCGGCGGGTACGCGGCAGGAAGTGAAGCATGAGAAACAGAGATACCTTTTCCGGCTATCATCCGACGATCAATTTTCTGTATTTCGCGCTCGTCCTGCTGTTCTCTATGTGCCTGATGCACCCGGTCTATCTGGCGATTTCGCTGACCGGCGCACTGGCCTACGATATTTACCTGAAGGGCCGGAAGGCGGTGCGGTTTGCCGTCATGGGATTACTTCCCATGGCGGCCGTTGCCGCGCTCATCAATCCGGCCTTTAACCATGAGGGTGCGACGATTTTGACGTATCTGCCCTCCGGCAACCCGCTGACGCTAGAGTCCATGCTGTACGGCGTGGCCGCGGCGGTCATGCTCGCGTCAGTTGTGCTCTGGTTTTCCAGCTACAACGAGGTCATGACCTCGGACAAGTTTGTCTACCTGTTTGGACGTGTGATTCCGGCGCTGTCGCTCGTTCTGTCTATGGCGCTGCGCTTCATCCCGAAGTTCAAGGCGCAGATGCAGGTCGTCTCCGAGGCGCAGGCGTGCATCGGGCGTGACACGAAGAACGGCAGCGTGTTCCAAAGAGTCGGGAACGCCGTCAAGATCTTCTCCATCATGGTCACATGGTCGCTTGAGAACGCGATTGAAACTGCGGATTCCATGCGTTCCCGCGGCTACGGCCTGCCGGGGCGCACGGCGTTTTCAATCTATCGCTTCGATGACCGCGACAAAACCGCCCTGGCATGGCTGATCTTCTGCGGCGCATACCTCATTTCCGGCTGGATGGCAGGCGGAACGTATTTCCGCTACTATCCAACCGTGAAAACCGCCGCATGGACGCCCCTGACCGTGAGCTTCATGTGTGTTTATCTCACGCTGGTGCTGACGCCGGTAATTCTTGATCGGAAGGAGGACAGACAGTGGAAGTCTTTACAATCCGAAACCTGAATTTTGCGTACCCGGAACAGGAAAAACAGGCGATCTCTGACCTTACGCTGTCCCTTCAACCAGGTGAGTTTCTGGCGCTCTGCGGCCCCTCCGGGTGCGGAAAATCAACGCTGCTCCGGCAGCTCAAAACTGTCCTCGCGCCGCATGGCAGACGTTCCGGAGAAATTCTGTTTGACGGAAAGAGTCTCGACGAACTGCCCCAGCGCGAACAGGCAGAAAAAATCGGCTTTGTGCAGCAAAGCCCGGAGAATCAGATCGTCACAGATAAGGTCTGGCACGAGCTGGCGTTCGGCTTGGAATCCCTCGGGTATGACACATCGACGATTCGCCGCCGCGTTGCGGAAATGGCGTCGTTTTTCGGGATTCAGGAATGGTTTTATAAGCCGGTCACAGAGCTGTCCGGCGGGCAGAAACAGCTCTTGAACCTCGCATCCGTGATGGTGCTTCAACCAAAAGTTTTAATTCTGGACGAGCCGACGAGCCAGCTCGACCCCATTGCCGCATCCGACTTCCTTGCCACCCTCGGCAAGATCAACCGCGAGTTGGGAACGACCGTCCTTTTGACCGAACACCGCTTGGAAGAAGCGTTTGCCTTTGCGTCGCGCGTGGCCGTCATGGACGGCGGCAAGCTCCTTTGCACCGGAACGCCCGCCGAAGTGGGCGCGGAGCTGAAAAGCAGTGGGAACGCAATGTTCCTCGCCATGCCCGCCGCCATGCGCATTTGGGCGGCGACGGATTCCAAGGCGGCCTGCCCGGTCTCCGTCTGCGACGGCCGAAACTGGCTGCTCGACTATGCAAAAACGCATGAATTGCAGCCTATCCCAGAAGAAAATAAAAACGCACCGGACACGGAAACCGTTGTCTCGGCGCGGGAACTCTGGTTCAAGTATGACAAAGACCTGCCCGATGTCGTGAAAGGCTTGTCCTTGGAGCTGCACAAAGGCGAATTTCTTGCGCTGCTCGGCGGCAACGGCACGGGCAAAACGACCACGCTCAAGCTGCTGGCAAGCCTGCAAAAGCCGTATCGAGGGGAATTGACTATCAGCGGCAGCGTCGGAATGCTGCCGCAGAACCCGCAGGCGCTCTTTGTGAAATCCTCAGTGCGCGCGGATTTATTGGAGATTTTACCAAAATCCGAACGTAAATCTGAGCGCCTTGCACAAGTCGTCTCCCTCTGCAAGCTGGCGGAGCTGCTCGACCGCCATCCGTATGACCTTTCCGGCGGCGAACAGCAGCGCGCGGCGTTGGCAAAAATCCTGCTTCTGAACCCGGACGTTCTGCTCCTTGACGAACCGACAAAGGGGTTGGACGCGGAGTTCAAACAGGTTTTCGGGCAGATTTTGCGGACGCTCCAAGCGTCCGGTGTCGCAATTCTCATGGTCAGCCATGACATTGAGTTTTGCGCGAAATACGCCGATCGCTGCGCCCTGTTTTTTGACGGAAACATCGTCACGGAGGCCGAACCGAGAACGTTCTTCTCCGGCAACAGCTTCTACACGACCGCCGCGAACCGCATCGCGCGCGATGTGCTGCCAGATGCGGTCACGCCGGAGGACGTCATTGCTGCCTGCGGCGGCACAGTCGAACCGGAAGCGGCATTGCCGGAATATCAGCGCATTCCGCCCGCACCGGAGAAAGAGACGCGGACAGTGAAAAAGCTCCCGATCTGGCGCAAACTCCTTGCCGCAGTGTCCGGTATCGCGTCGCTGGCGCTGATCGTGCAGGCCATCGGCGTGACGGATTTGACAAAGCTCATTGACGCAAACGGCATGACCGCGCTGGCAGGCGGGCAGCTCAAGCTCTACGGCATTTTGCTTGCTGCACTTCTTGTGTTTGCACTGTCCATTGGCCGCAAGGCCGACCGACCGGATTATCTCATCCAGACACCCGTGGAAAAGCGCAAGCTGAAAAAGCGCACCGTGACTGCCACGCTGCTCATCCTGCTTTTGATTCCTCTGACGCTGTTTGTCGGCGTGTACTACTTCGCGGGGCGGAAATACTACTTCATTTCACTGCTCATCCTGCTCGAATGTATGCTGCCCTTCTTCCTCATTTTTGAGGGGCGCAAGCCGCAGGCGCGGGAACTGGTTTTGATAGCAGTTCTGGTGGCGCTGAATGTGGCAGGACGCGCTGCGTTCTTCATGCTGCCGGAGTTCAAGCCCGTCGTTGCCATGACGATCCTCGCTGGCGTGACCTTTGGCGGCGAAACGGGCTTCCTCGTCGGAGCCATGACCATGCTGGTGTCCAATATGCTGTTCTCGCAAGGACCGTGGACGCCGTGGCAGATGTTTGCCATGGGCATCATCGGCTGGCTGGCAGGTGTCTTGTACCGCAAAGGTGTTCTGCGGCGCGGGCGGCTGAGCCTTTGTATCCTCGGCGTGATCGCGTCCACGATCATCTACGGCGGCATTATGAATCCCGCGTCTGCCCTCATGTGGGCGCACACGATCAACTGGAAAATTATTCTTAGCTATTACATTACCGGCCTTCCGGTCGATCTGGTGCGAGCTGTTGCCACATTCATCTTCCTGTGGCTTGGCGCGGAGCCGATGCTGGAGAAGCTTGACCGTATCAAAGTTAAATACGGATTGGCGTGCTGATAAATTTAAGAATTTATAGTATTAGTCTAAGCGATATGCCAAAAAGACCATAATTATCCCAATAGTGGAATTGCGTTTTTGTAGGAAATACATTAAAAAATGACGATGGAATATTCTGAGCAGATTATCTCTTCCGAATAGGTTTACCAGATATTCGGAAACAACGTCAAGGCGTACCGCAAGGCGCAGAATAAGACACAGGAAGCGCTTGGTGCGGCCTTGGAATGCGACCAGAAATACATTTCCCGGATCGAAAACGGGCAGGCGAAACCGAACCTCGCAATCTGTCTGCGCCTTGCCAACTTCTTTCATGTGACTCTGGATTTTTTGCTGGAGGGCGCGTGCGAAGTGCAATGCTCGCCAAAGGACCGAGAACGGCTCTGCAGCCGTAAGATGTTAGAGGAAATCGGAAAAGGAATTACGTCCTATATGGGCTGAACCGCAGAGCGCATGCCTACGGACAGTTGGATCGCCGGTGCGGATGGTCATGACGCCGTGCCGCATTTGCTTTACAAAGTATCCGCCCCATGCTTTCAGAACATAGAACTGCTTCAGCGCATCAAACTTTGACTGCTTGCTGACACGCGGCGGATGGTAAAAGCTGCGGCAGGAATCAAAGCGGATGGCAGCGTTCTGCTCGCCCATGCGGGAACGCTCGGTCAGAAAAGCTTCTGTTGTGGAAACATATGTTGCTTTCTGTGTATGCCGGTCTGTGAGGACGATAGAATTCCCGTATTGACGGTATTCCTCAATCGTGTGCGCGTTCTTCAGGCCCGCGAGGAACCAGCGCTGAAACTCACCGACTTCAAAAGCGCTGTTCCGACTCTTGCGCATACCGCCGCGGTTGCCGCTGTTGAAGCCTTCATAGGTTTCCGCGATCTTCTGGATCTCCTCGCTTGTAAACAACAGCCTGCCCCGATATGGGAGAGCCAGAACAGACCAGTACCGCTCTGCAATCTCGCGCCCATGCACGTTAAATTCATAGGTGTTGGTCGATCCGCGGCAGACGAGTGGGATAAAACGCTCACCAACAGAAACAAGTGCCTTGGCGTAATAAATTTCACTGCTCATATTCGTAAAAACCTCTTTTCCTTTTATAATTGCAGGCGGCACAGAATCATTCTGTGCCGCCCGGTTTATGTGTGCTCAGCCTGCGAGCAGTGCCTCAAATTCTTCCTCTGTCAAGGTTGGAACGCCGAGCTGCTGCGCTTTTGTCAGCTTGCTCCCGGCCTTTTCACCGACGATCAGGTAGTTCGTCTTTTTCGTCACAGAGGACGCCGGAATTGCGCCGATCTGCAAGAGCTTGTTCTGAATACCGTCGCGCGTATAATGCTCCAGCTTTCCGGTCGCCACAACGATCTTGCCGTATAACGGGGATTCTTTCGTAATACTCATAGGTGTTGTCTCCTTTATAAAATGAATTTTCTCCAACAGCGGACGCCAGAGCTTTGCTTCTTCTGCGTCTGCGTACCATGTGTAAAGGTTCTCCTGCATCACAGCGCCGAAATCTGGCAGCTGTGTGAAATCAAAGCCCTTCTGAATGGCAGTTTCAAACGCCTCCCATGAACCGCCGAAGCAGCGGTCAAGTTCGCGCCCGGCATGGCGGCCAACAGTCGGAATACCGAGCCCGGCAATGAGCTTTGCCAGCGTGCAGCTTCGGCTTTTCTCAATAGCCGCTTGCAGCCGCTCGAAAGACTTTTCACCGAAGCCATCGGTTTGAATGATCGCGTCACGGTGCTGTTCCAGATCGTACAAATCTGCAAAAGTATGAATCCAGCCATGCCCGATCAGCTTTTCCAGCGTCGTCTCTGACAGACCCTCAATGCTCATCCGGCTTTTATCGCAGAAGTGAACAAACTTCTGTACCAGCCTTGCGGCGCAACTTCGATTTCTACAAAAAAGCTGATGCGTTCCGCCGGTCGTTTCGTCAACCTCCAGCGCTGCGCCGCAGCAAGGGCAGAACATGGGAAGCCGGTATGTGCCGCTCTTTGTCAAATTGCACGCAATCTGCGGAATGATCATATTCGCGCGGTATACCCGAACCGTATCACCGGAACCCAGCTGAAGCGCACGGAAGTTGTCCAGATTGTGCAGGTAGGCGCGGCCAACTGTCGCGCCGTCCATATTGACGGGATCGAACCGCGCGGTCAGGCTGACCATTCCGGTGCGCGTCGTTGCAAGCTCCACGCTTCGGAATGTAGTTTCATACAGCTCATCTGCCCATTTGAGCGCGATCAGGCGGTTTTCATGGTGCCCGGTAGCGCCAAGGCTCCTGCCATATGCAAGATCGTCGTATTCCATGATAAGGCCGTCAACGGGATAGGCAAACCTGGTCGGCTGCATGCTGAGAATCGCACGTTCAATATCACGGGCGCTGCATGAGAAAGGCAGATACAGATATGGGACCACACTGAAGCCGCAGTACGCCAAAAGCTTCTGCTGCGCGTGCTTGCTGCCGGATTCCAAGCTGTCGCTGACCAGATCGAATGCCCAAAATTCCAGCATCCGCTTCTGCGCTTCCGAAGCGTCCAGCTTTCGCACGCTCCCGGCTGCCAGATTTCGAGGGTGGCTGTAGGCATCATCCAAGTCCGCATTGATGGTGTCAAAGTTCTTCCATGAAATAACGCCCTCTCCGCGAACCTCAAATGCCTCTGAAATGGGAATGGTCAGCGGCACATTTAGAAAGGTCTTTACCGTGTGGGTCACGTCTTCCCCGATGATCCCGTCGCGGCCGCGTGTAATGGCCTGCGTGAGATGCCCGTTTTCATATCGGAGGACAAGCGTAAGTCCATCCATCTTCCATGAAAGCAGCACATCCCGGCCGGATGCAAAACGGATCAGATGATCGATGGATTTTGTCTTTGCAGCCGAAAGCATAGGCTTCGTGTGCCGAACCTCTGTCAATGTTTCAAGCGTTTCGCCGGCAACATGCTGTGTGGGCGAGTGGGACAAGATCACACCGCTATGCTCCTCCAGCGCAACCAGATCGTCCATCAGGCGGTCATATTCCAGATCGCTCATGATTGGCGCGTCATGCTTATAGTAGGCGGTATCCGCTTGCCGGATCTGCCGGATCAGCTGCTGCATTCGTTCATAGATCGGTTCGTTCATTCGTTATGGTTCACTCCTTGTATCGTATATTGTTTCTTTCTCATGCCGCTTCCTTTTTTGCGTTGTGGACTGCCAAAATCAGATCCCGCATACAGTCAAAGAATTTCTGTGAGCATGGACTCTTTTTTGCGCGGTAGTAGATAACGGAGCCGCAGAAGTCCTCCTGAACGGTTGCACTTGCCAACCGCTCTTTGATCCATCCCTGTGTGCGGAGCGGCACGTCAATGTGATATTCGCGCATCAAATACAGAATCAACGAGGTCTCCACAAACGAGCCATCGTCTTTGTAATAGCAAAGCGTATCGTTTTTCAATGTGCCGCCGCTGCGGATGATTTGCAGTGCGGCATCAACAGCTTTCTCCTTTTCTGTATTGACAGACTGGTGGTACACACGATCCTGCTCGGCAATCTGCGCCTGCCGAATCTCATTCTCCTGCTGTTTAAGCGACCGATAGATTTTGGAAAGCTGTATGCAGTGGTCAAGCTCATCTGCCATCAATGCACCGACATAATCCGGGAAGGTCTTGCCGCCGTTTTCCTTGCTGGCGGTATACCGCATAAGATGCTCATTGAGGATACCGTGGATATAGTCTGCCTGCCGGGGCGATTCTTTGCCCAGATGGTAGATCACAGTCCTCTCAATTGCGACAGCTTCCTCAATAGCGCTCTTTTGCAGACTGTCAAAATACGTTCTCCGATGTTCTGCACCACCATACAGTTCCCGCATAGCCGGCAAATACCCACACTGTTCGGTCAGAAAATATTCTGTCATGCCAAGCGGTGCGAGGTATCCGTGGATCTCAACGTATAGCAGGTAGCGGTCAGATTCTACGCGGGGATAGTCTATATCTGGCGTTCCTGCTTTTGTCCAAAGACGATAGCGGTGCTCCCCATCGGAAACATCATAGAGGTGGACAGCACGGATTCTGCGGCCGCCACAGTTAAACATGCCGTTACAAAACAGCGGCATCATCAGCTTTGCATCAGACATCCGGCACCCCTCCATTCATAATGCAGCATGCGGGGACAGCGATGTCCACGTCAATTACCATCAGATACTCCTCGGTGAGATGTTCGTAGCGCCAGCTTGCGTGTAAGTAATGCTGCAAAAGCGCCCGGGAGAACTCCATGCTGAAAGAGCGCGTCTGGTTAGATTCTTCTGGGATCAGATCAGGAAAGTCTACCGTGGTTGCGGAAAGCGCATCCAGCAGACTGTGAAGCTCCGGGATGGAGAACCTTCCGTTTATCGACGCAACGCACCAGTAGTCATAGTCTTCTACCATCCTGCACAGCTGAATCGGACGCTGCAGCAGCGTTGTCAGGTGCTTCGAGAGAATGGATGTGCAATCTTCCCAGCACAGAAGGACTGCGCCAGTGATTCTGGATTGACTCATATAGAACCTCCATTTTGGGCCAGCTGTTCCTGCAGAAATGCAAGCAGCTGGCGATGATTGTGTTCAAACTGCTCCTGAAAGGGCTTGCTCAGGTCATAATTCCAGTAACGGTAAAACAGGAACTGGAACAGCAAATGCTCGATCTGCGCAGGCGTCATTTGCTGGAGCAGCTTGCCATACTGCCGAATCGCCGCGTAATCGGCTTTCACAAAACGTCGGGCATCCTTGGAAAAGTTCTCATAAAACCAGTCGCTGACTCGGATGCGGTCTTTGCCGAAGTGACCGGGGTAATCCGTGCAGAGAAAATACTCGAAGTCCTTACCGCGCCGCCCTGCATCCACTGTGAATGGGTACAGTCGGCAGGCACGCGGACGGCGCGCATAAACACTGCAATGATTCCCGTTCAGAAAAATGCAGTGCTGATCTTCACCTGCGGTATTCAGCAGAAAAATCGGGAAATACGGTTCCAGCGGCATGGGATGTGCATATTGCGCACAGATATCCTCTGGCTTGAGACTTTGTCCTTCGCTTTGAAAATGAAGCGCAAGCTGATAAACATCGTATGGCTCCAGCATGACCTTGTTTTCTACATGGCGGCAGCAGGCGCTGCACCGCTGGCATTGAAACGCAATTTTTTGATTCCCGGAAACCGGGATAATCTGTTCGTTCATAAAACCTCCTATGGAAAAACCGCAGCCACAAAAACTGTGGCCGCGGTCAGCGGGCCCGGCGGCGATCAGACGGGAGATTGCCGCCGGGTGTTCATTCATGCAGCGACGGCCATCAGAATTGATGCTGCAACTGCCGCTTGAAGCGGAGAAAACTTCACATGATAGTGGGTATTCAGCGTTTCAAACTTTGCTTCCTGTTCATTTTGCACCTGGATGGACGTGACCAGCGAGGTCAGAATATCATCGACCCCGTTGCCGCCGTTGTGGTGCAGCGGATGTTCCGTTGGGCTTCCGAGGGCGCTGGCCTCAATACCATCGCCGTGCGGCTGAACGAAGCAGGCGTTCTTACCCCCAGCCACTACAAGAAGATGCAGGGCAAGATCACCCACGAGAATTTGCTTGGCAGCGGCAAGTGGCAGACCCGAACGGTCGGCGTCATTCTCCGCTCCGAGGTCTACACCGGAGATCTCGTTCAGGGGCAGACCAAAACCGTAGATCATCGGCAGGTCAAGGCCGATGCCGAGGAATGGACGGTGGTACGGGACACCCACGAGGCCATCATCAGCCGGGAACAGTTCGCGGCGGTGCAGGAAATTCTCAATCAGACCGCCAGCCGCGCCAAGGCACGGGAGGTCAATGCCTTCACGCCGAATCTTCTCAAAGGCAAGGTGTTCTGCGCCCATTGCGGCGGCAGTCTGCACCGGCAGAGAAACATCCGCAAGAAGTCCGACGATGTGTACTTCTACCATTGTCTGAGCCAGAGCCGAATCAGCAAGAATGCCTGCCCCGGCGTGACCATCCGCGAGGATGCGTTGCTGGATATGCTGGCAGATATGCTTCAGGATGCGCTTGATACGGTGCTGGGGCAATATACCCTCTCCCTTGCAGAGCTGCCCCGACAGGCCGCTGACCGCGCTGAGCTGCGGGAAAAGATCACCAGCCGCAAGCAGGAAATCCAGCGGCTTCGCGGTATCGTGCGGAGTTTATATGAAAACCTCATCCAAGGCGTTCTCACCAAGGATGAATACTTTGACTACAAGGAGAAGTACGAAAGCCGCATTGCCGACCTCGCCGTGGAAATGGAACAGTTGGAGGACGGCCTGCGAACGATGGATGCTCAAGCGGAGCAGCACCGGGCGCTGGAACAGGATGCCGCGCAAATCAAGGCTGACCGTGCGCTGACCGGCGCACTCATCGAGCGGCTGATCGACCGCATCGAGGTATCCCACGACAAGCAGATCACGGTGCGCTATCGCTTCCAGAGCGAGTTTGAAACCTATGCGGAGGTGCTGGAACAATGCAGAAATATGTGATTGCCCTCTACATCCGCCTCTCTATCGAGGACTACAAGTACGACAGCTTGAGCATTGAGAATCAGAGCCTTGTTCTCCATGAATATGCGGCATCCATGCCCGAAGCTCTGAACGCGGAGATCATGGAGTTCATCGACAACGGATACAGCGGCACGAATTTTGAGCGTCCGCAGGTACAGAAGCTCATTGAGATGGTGCGGGCCAATCAAATCGACTGCATCATCGTCAAGGATTTTTCCCGCTTCGGACGAAACAGCATTGAAACCGGCTATTTCATCGAGCGTGTGTTCCCGCTGTTCCACACCCGCTTTATTTCCATCAGCGACGATTTTGACAGCAGCAAATTCAAGGGTGACACCGGCGGCATGGACGTAGCATTCAAGTATCTCATCAGCGAGTATTACAGCTGCGATATGTCCATCAAGACCAAGAGCGCCAAGTACGCCAAGATGCAGCGCGGCGAGTACCAGAGCAAAATCTGTCCCTACGGCTACCGCAAAAGCGCCGATGGCAGAATGGAGCCTGACCCGGAGGCCGCTGCCGTTGTGCAACTCATCTTCCAGCTTGCCGCCGAGGGCATCAACGCCACCGCCATCACGCGAGAGCTGGTCCGCAGAAACATCCCCACCCCCGGCCAGTACAAAGCGGCGCACGGCAATCATACCCACGATATTTCCCGCTGTCACGGGATTTGGAGTGCGTCCACCATTCTCCGCATTTTGGAGGACGAACGCTACACCGGCGTGTATGTGATCGGCAAGCGGGCAGTTCTCGAAGTAGGCGGCACCAGAAGCCGCCTGAAGGACAGAGAATCATGGTACATCATTCCCGACCATCACCCGGCCATCGTTGAGAAAGCCGTGTTTGATACCGTGCAGGCCAGCCAGCTCCGCTTTTCCCAGCCAAACAAGAAAAAGCGGGACTACCCGCTGAAAGGCAAAGCCTTCTGTGGCTGCTGCGGTCATGCGCTGTCCCGCACCATGCAGAAAACCTCATATTATCACTGCCGCCATTCCGAGGCAGACGAAGAAAGCCGCTGCCACAAGATGCGCCTGAATGCCGCAGATCTGGAACAGACGGTGTTCCTGACGCTGAAAAAGCAGATGGAAGCCGCCGCGCCGCTTGCCCCGGACGGTACGCTTCGGGTGGATGCTTCCGTACCGGAACGCACCGAATATGAGCAGCAAATCGAGGCGCTGCAAGACGGCAAGCGCACCTTGTATGAACGCTATCTCATGGGCGAGATTGACCTGAACACCTACAAGGCAGAAAAGGCCGCGTGTGGCGAGCTGCTATTGAAAACAAAAAACGCCTATGCCGCAGTATTGGCACAGGCGAAGCAGAAACAGGACGAACAGGCACGACAGGACAGCCGCAAGGAGGCATCCAAGGCACTCTTTGATGCGGACACTCTGACCACCGAGCTGGCCGAGCTGCTGATCGACCGGGTGCTGGTGTACCCCGACAAGCGCATTGAAATCGCATATAAAATCCAAGACATTTTCGCTTGGGGTGGCAGTCATGACAATCGCTTTCTATTGCAGAGTGGACGGACAGGGCTTTGGCCTTGTCCTCCCCGATGAAGCTGACAAGCTCCGCGAGTTTTTCGCCGAGCATCAGGATAAGCCTGCGCTTGAAAATCCATCAAGCGCAAGCTAAAAATTTTTGTCGTGTGCTTGACATACGGGTGCCGGAGATCGTGATACCTGATCTGTCTCATTCCCTTTGCCTTGAGCAGCTTCGGAAAGCTCTCTGTGACGTAGTGGGGCTTGATCAGATCGCCAATCTCATTGACACATACATACTCAAGATAACATTATTCTTTGCTGGGTCATGCATGAGCAATACATCATCGATATAATGATTGTAACAAGTTCGAGTAACACGAAGTCAAGAGAAAATTTGAGGTGCAGCCATGTATTATACGATCAGGCAGATGGCAGAGATGTTCGAGGTCACGGAACACACTCTGCGGTTCTACACAGATAAGGGATTGCTGCCCTGTGAACGGGATGGCGGGAACCGCCGGGTGTTCAATGAGGAATCCGTCAACTGGATGCAGGGCATCCAATGTCTGAAGGGCTGCGGAGCCTCCATTGAGGACATTCAGGCGTATTGCCGGCTGTGCCTTGCGGAGGAATCCGAGGAAAACCTGCGGGCAAGGTACGCCATTATCCTGAAGCAGCGCGAGGAAGCCTATAAGCGTGTGGAGGAAGCAAAGGCAACCGCAAAATATATGGATGACAAGGCAGCGCACTATGCGGCGATCCTTGCCGGTCTTGCCCCGGATGATACCACCCCGAAGAACTGGACGGCAGCAAATCGTCCGAAGCACAAAGCAGAGAAACTGTGATGGATACGCTGGATCGCACGTTTGTTTTCCTGCTTGATCCCTGCTCTCTCGTGTTCGGATCATGCACGCAGCCGCTGACGCGGCTCGCGGGGGGGCGTTTTGTCTGCTGTGCCGGAAAATTGCGAGGTTCTCATCTACCTGTAAAAACATTGGGGCTGCAGCGATTTTGTTTCGCTGCAGCCCCGTTATCCGGCATGGACAAACCTGGCCTGAGGGAAGCAGGTCTGTATGCTTATGCCTTTTCTGCGAGAGACTTTCTGTATTTTTCGCTTTCCCAGTTGGCGATGAAGCGCTTTGCCGCTTCTCCCATTGTGGACACGGTATAGCCGTTTTCGCGGATCGTATCCATGATGAACGTGACCGCCGTCAGCGTCTCCGCGACGACCTGTGCGTTTTTCTCCTTCATCCGCAGCAGGACTCTGCCGGTCCTGAACTCGACGGAGGCCTCGCCCTCTGCCAGCTCCGGCTTGTTTTCAAACAGCGTGCCGATCAGGAAGACCATCTGATCCGGGTACAGCGGAGACTCGATCAGCGTCCGGTAATCATACCGGCCGCTCTGCAGCGCCTCCGTCAGGGCCGGTGCGTCGACCTCGTAAAGTCCGTCTGCGATGGGCTTTACCGCGACCTTCGGGAAGGAATCTCCTGCCTTGCCGAACTGGGCGGCCAGCCGGCCGTTCGCGTCGGCGTTGATGCGGAGGCATTCGTCCGCGCTGTCGGAGTGGACGATGATCCCGTGGTTCTGCATCAGGATCACAGCCGGGACGCGGCCCGTCGCGTGCTCCACACGCGCAAGCTCCCGGCGGATGGCGAACGTCAGATTTGCGCCGGGATCCGTATACGGCACCCAGCCCCAGCTGTAATCCGCACCAGCGAACGCCTTTTCCGCGATCTCGCGGCAGGCGGTCGAGCAGCAGGCGAAGTTCGCGTAGACGCTGTGCGTGTGGCAGACAAATTTGCGCAGGATCGAATGGAAGCCCGCCTCCACGGACGGACGCAGCGTGGGCAGGCCCTCGATCTGCTTCGTGTTTTCCCTGGCAAAGGCCGAGCCCTGCTTCTCCACGTCTGCAAGCTGCTCTGACTCATTGCCGTAGTAGAACCGGCGCAACGCCTCGTAGTCCAGCACCGCGTAGGCCGTCTCCGGCGTGATATCCGACAGGCAGTAGCCGGAGGCCTTGATGCCCATCAGTCCGCCTGCAAGCTTCGCGGACGTGTTGCCGCCGCCGCCCTGCACATAGTCGTTCCGTGCGCCCGCGCACTGCGACATACGGGAAAACGCCTCCAGATCCGCCGCATTCTCTTTGATAAAGGAATTCATATCGTACCTCCCTGTTATGGCTGCGGCCCGGCAAACTGCCGGGCCGCGCTGTGTTTCCTGCTTTTTCTCAGCCCATGGGCTGCGCGATGGTCGTCATGATCCCCAGCGCGCGCTGTCTGGCATCGGCGCGGGAATACTGCACGGCGACCGGCTGCGTCGATTCGACGACAGCGGCATACGGCGTATCCATCGGTACACCGGAGCCGTCCGCGGTTCTGGCCTCATCCATGCGGATGTGGACATTCCGGCGGGCCGGGCAGCGCTGCGGCGCAAGCTGCATGGGCTCGCGGTCTTCAAAATAGAGCGTGATGGTCAGCCCGGCGTCCTGATCGTTCGTGTTGAGCACACAGATGGCCTCGTGGCTCTTGATGGGACCTTCGATGCTTTCCGACGGATAGTACATATCCGAGATCAGCCAGCGGCTGTAAGTCGTTTCCTGCATAGTATCTCCTTATTTCGATTTGCTGTTGGCTTTTTTACGGAGCACATCGACAATGACGGCGATGACAATGATGCTGCCGGTGACCATACGCTGCGGACCGGTCGGGATCAGCAGCAGGTTCATGCCGTTGGCAATGACACCGATGAGCATCGTGCCGATGACCGTGCCGATCAGGCTGCCCTCGCCGCCGCTCATGGACGTACCGCCGATGACGACAGCCGCGATCGCGTTCATTTCATAGCCCTCGGCGTTCGTCGGGACTGCCGAGTCCAGACGGGACGTCAGCAGCAGCGCCGCGATGCCGCAGCAGAAGCCGGAGAACGTGTACACGATCAGCTTGATGGCCTTGACGTTGATGCCGGAGAGTCTGGCGCACAACTCGTTGCCGCCGACTGCGTAGACATACCGGCCGATGCGGGTGAAATGCAGCACATAGTAGGCCAGGACAAACAGCGCGATCATGATCAGCAGCGCAACGAGCGGAATGCCGCGGACGCGCCCGGAGATCGCGAGGAAGCCTGCGGGCAGCGTATAGATCGGCTGACCGGCTGTGACCGTGTAGGACATACCGCGTGCAAGCTCCATCATGCCGAGCGTCACGATAAACGGCGGCAGGTCAAGCCCGGAGATCAGCACGCCGTTGATGAGGCCGAGCAGGCTGGCGCTCAGGACCGCGATGATAATGGCCGGAGCGACGGGGATGTTCCAGTTCTTCATCATGATGGCGACAAACATACCGGTCAGCGCGGTGATCGAGCCGACGGACAGGTCAATGCCGCCGATCAGGATGACGAAGGTCATGCCGATGGCAATGGTGAAGTTGATGGAGATCTGCTGCAGGATATTCAGCAGGTTGGTCTGCTTCAAAAAGGCCGGGGATGCGATAGCCATAATGACGCACAGAACCAGGAAGGCAAGCAAAATGCCGAGAATATTCAGAGATTTGATACTGCTTTTGAGAGAACGTTTCATCTTTATAGTGTCCTTTCCTGCATCAGACAGCGGCGCTGCCGCCCGTAGCCAGATACATCAGTGATTCCTGCGTGAACTGTCCCTTGCGCTCCTCGCCGGTGATGGCGCCGCGGCACATGACGACGATCCGGTCGCAGATGCCCATGAGCTCCGTCATTTCCGAGGAGATCACGATCACGCATTTGCCTGCTGCGGCGATCTCGTTAATAATATTGTATACCTCGACCTTCGCGCCGATGTCGATGCCGCGCGTCGGCTCGTCGAGGAACAGGACCTTCGCGTCCGACATCAGCCACTTGGCCAGAACGATCTTCTGCTGGTTGCCGCCGGAAAGATTGACGACCTTCTGCCGCAGGGACGGCGTTTTGATGTGCATCTTTTCCACGTAGTCCTGGCAGCTCTTCTGTTCCCTGCGGAGGTTCAGCTTTCCGCTGCGCACAAAGTCGCGCAGCGCAGCGATGGAGATATTTTCCTTGCAGTCACGGCAGAGGATCAGGCCCTCTGTCTTGCGGTCCTCGGTGACAAAGCCGATGCCCGCGTTGATCGCGTCAAGCGGCTTGCGGATCACGGCCTCTTTGCCGTCAATGAACACACGGCCCGCATCCTTCGGGTCGATGCCGAAGATGGCCCGCGCCGTCTCCGTCCGGCCTGCGCCGACCAGACCGCAGATCCCGACGACCTCGCCCTTGCGGGCCTCGAAGCTGATATTGTTCAGGATGCCCTCGCGGCTGATCCCCTCCACGCGGAAGCCGACCTCACCGATGGGACAGTCGCGCTTGGGGAACTGCTCCTTCAGATCGTGTCCGACCATGCCGCGGATGAGATCGTCGATGGTGATATCGCTGACGTTCACGGTCGTGATCGTCTTGCCGTCGCGCATGATGGTAGCGCGGTCCGCGATCTGCATCGTTTCTTCCAGACGGTGCGAGATATAAATGACAGCCACACCTTCGGACTTCAGCTTTGCGATGGTCTTGAAGAGCTTTGCGGTTTCTTTATCGGTCAAAGGCGCGGATGGCTCGTCCATGACGATGACCTTGGCCTGATGATTCAATGCCTTTGCGATCTCGACCATCTGCTGCTGCGCAATGCCGAGACTGCTGATCCTGCTTCTGACGTTGATATCCACCTCCAGCGAATCGATAATGGTCTGCGCGTCGCTGTAGACGCGCTTCCAGTCGATGCACGCGGGGTTTTTCATCGGAAGCGAGCTGAGGAAGATGTTTTCCGCAACGCTCAGCTGCGGAACAAGATTGAGCTCCTGATAGATGATGCTGACGCCAAGCTCCTGCGCCTGTCTCGGCGAGTTGATCTGGACGGGCTGGCCGTCGAAGATGATCTCGCCGGCATCCTTCTTATATGCGCCGGACAGAATTTTCATAAGCGTGGATTTCCCTGCGCCGTTTTCGCCCAGCAGCGCGTGGACCTCGCCGCGCTCAATGCTGAGGCTGACGTTGTCGAGCGCCAGAACGCCCGGGAACCGCTTTGAGATGTCCCGCATTTTCAGTATTTCAGACAATTGGCATTCTCCTATCACACGATGGCGGAAATTTCGATTCAGCGGGGATATGCAGCGCATATCCCCGCTGGAGTATCAGAGTGAGCGATGCGGATTATTCAAAGGTTGCCAGATACGCGTCGACATTGTCCTTGGTGATGACTTCCGTCTCGATCGTGAAGAACTTGTCAACAGTTTCGCCCTTGAGGATCTTGTCGATCATGTTGACGCACTCCTCGCCGGTCTTCAGACCGCCGATGGACAGCGTGCACATCAGGTCGCCGGACTTGACAGCTTCCGCCGCGTTGGGGTTGCCGTCGAAGGAGAAGACGAGCTGCTTGCCGTTGGCCTGCTTGACAGCCTGCACAGCGCCGAGGCTCATTTCGTCGCAGAGGCCGAAGAAGGCGTCGATGTCAACGGACTGCATCATGTTGGCAGCTGCGTTCATGCCCTTTTCACGCTCCCAGTCGCCGCTCTGAGACGCGACAACATGGATGTTGGGGTACTTCTCGGCGACGCGGTCGGAGAAGCCGCCCATACGGGCCGTGGTGTGCTCGGAGGGCAGACCCTCGATGATGGCGACATTGGTTTCGGCGCCGTTCACGACCTCGGCCATGTAATCGGCGACCTTTGCGCCGCCCTCACGCTGGTCATAGGTGACATAGCAGTCGACCTTGCCGTCGGCCAGCTCGTTCTGAACGTTGAACATGACGACGGGGATCCCGGCCTCGTTGGCCTTCTTGACAGCGGTGACGATGGCGTCGGTGTTGATGGCACAGATGATGATGCCGTCAACGCCGCGGGCGATCATGTCCTCAACCAGCTGGACCTGAGAAGCATAGTCGCTCTCGGAGTCGGGTGCGGAGACGAGCAGCTCATAGCCCAGAGCCTCTGCCTGCGGCTTCGCGCCGTTGATGCAGGATGCATAGTACGGAGAGATCATGGCAGGGGGAAGGAATGCGATGGTTTTCTTTTCAGTGGATTCCGTGTTAGTCTCCGCGTTGTCCGCGGGCGCCGTGGTGGAGTCTGTCTTGGTGGTGCCTGCACACGCGGCCATAAGGAAGACCATGCACAGCGCAAGCATCAATGCGAGAACCTTTTTCATTTGTTTTTCCTCCTGATTTTATTAAATGTACAGCCTCTGGCTGCTCATTACGGTGTGTTTTCGCCTCGGGGTGTTTTTATTCTAGCACGCCAAAACCCGTCGAAACTAGTAAAATGCGTTTTAAAGCTGGGCAATTCGTTTTTATCACGTACAAAATCAAGCGCAGATTTTGTATATATTGTCCAAATACTTACGCTGCTTTACTGGATCAGGCAGCGGGTCGTGCCGGTCGTCAGCAGCTCGTCGAACTGCTGCAGCAGCAGCTCCGGCGCCTTGATGTACGAATTGATCGTGTCGCCGCCGCGATGGTTCGTCAGCGTGATATTGTCGAGCGTGAGCAGCTTGTAGTCCTTCGGCAGCGGCTCCATCGGGAACACATCGACCGCCGCGCCCATGATCCAGTGCTCCTTCAGCGCGGTATACAGCGCCTCCATATCGACCAGCACGGCGCGCGCCGTATTGACGAGCACTGCGGTGGGCTTCATCTCGCGCAGCTCCTGCTCGCCGATGATCGGCGGGTCGCCCGCGCCGATGCGCCCGTGCAGGGTAACAAAATCGCTGCGGCGCAGAAGCTCCTCCTTGCTGACCGGCTCGCAGCCGGCTGCTGTGACGGCCTCTGCCGGGACGAACGGGTCACTGACCAGGATCTTCGCGCCGAAGACCTGCAGCCGCTCGGCGACCAGACGGCCGATGGTGCCGAAGCCGATGATGCCGACGTTTGAGCCGCGCAGCTCTGGAATGGCTGCGGAATCCGGGTATTTCTCGATCCATGTGCCGCTGCGCAGACCGCGGTCGGCGCGCGCGATATTTCTCGATTCCGCGATCATCAGGCCGATGGCGTATTCCGCGACGGCGATGGCGTTGTGCGCCGGGCAGTGGATCACGCTGACGCCGTGCTCGTGCGCGGCCTTCAGGTCGATGTTTTCCACGCCTCCGCGTGCCGAGAGGATGTAGCGGAGCTTCGGCGCGGCCTCAAACACCTCGCGCGGGATGGTAAACAGATGGCTGAGAATGACCTCCGCGTCCTTCAGACGCTCCAGCTCCTCCTGCGTGGGCAGGAACGCGCGGGAACCGCCCGTCTCCATCCTGCGCACGACATTGCGGAGCTCGTCGCGCTTTTTCGTCACGTCCCAGTCAAACGAATCATACGCCGTGACCCACGATGCGGACCGGATCGTCTCATCGAAGACCGAGGCCGGGAGAAGAAGATCTCCAACTGCAACTGCTTTCATAATGCTCTGCTCCCCTTTCTGTTCAGCCGGTCGAAAGACCGCCGTTGACATTGATTTTTGCACCCGTGATATATCCGCCCTTGTCCGAGGCAAGGAACACGGCAAGCTCTGCGATATCCGCCGTGTCGCCGAAGCGTCCGAGCGGCGTGGACTGCAGCCATTGCGCCCGGCGTTCCGGCGTCGCGTAGGCGAGCATTTCCGTGTCGATGCGTCCGGGCAGGATCGCGTTGACGGTGATACCGTCCGGCCCCAGCTCCTTTGCAAGGCAATAGGTCAGCCCGAGCAGCGCCGCCTTGGACGCGCCGTAGTGTACGCCGTGCGCGGTGCCGTTGAGCGCCGCCTGCGACGAGAGGTTGATGATGCGTCCGTTTTTGCCGCTTTTTTTGAGATACGGCGCCGCTGCGCGGCAGGCATAGAACGCGCCGTCCAGATTGATGCGCATGACGCGCGACCAGTCCTCATCGGTAATATCCTCGATCAGCGCCTGCGGGAACACGCCCGCGCAGTTCACCAGAATGTCGATGCCGCCCAGCGCCTGCGCGGCCTGCGTCACAAACCGGTCAACATCGGCGGAAACGGAGACATCCGCCTGTACCGCGATGCAGCTGCGCCCCATCGCGGCGATCTCTTCCCGGAGCTGCTCCGCCTCTGCGGCGCTTTTCCGGTATGCCAGCGCGACGTCCGCGCCGTTTTCTGCCAGCAGCAGGCAGATCTCCCGGCCGATGCCTCTGGAGCCGCCTGTTACAACTGCTTTGCGTCCTTCCAATAGCTGCATATCTCAGTTTCCTCCTGCCTGATGAAAGCTTGGGAAATCCGGCTTGAGGTGCCGGTACGTGCTGCGGAACAGCTCGAATTTTTCCTGATAGACCGGGATCCATGCCGCGACCGGATCGACCGTCTCGCGGATGCGTACCAGATTGGCCGCCGCCTCCCGGATGGAGGCGAATTCACCCTCCGCGCAGCTCAGCACGGCAAGCATACCGCCCGGCGCACCGTGGCAGGACGCCGGAATTTCGATCGGCATTCCCGCGACGGACGCTTTGATCTGCATCCAGATCCGGCTGTTGACCGAGCCGCCCACCGCGCGCAGCGTCCGCAGCTGCGCGCCGCTGGCTCTGGCCTCGGTGATGTTGTCCATGAGTGCGAAGGCCGCGCCCTCCTCGGCAGCTCTGATGATCTCCGCCTGCGTCGTCGCGCAGGTGATCCCCGCGAGCACGCCCTTTGCGTTCGTATCCCAGATCGGGGCGCGTTCGCCTGCCAGATACGGCAGAAAGATCAGCGGACTCGGCTCCGGGCACTGCGCAAGGATCTGCGCGTCGAGCTTTTTATAAATGGCCGGGTCTGCCCGGTCGCAGAACGTGTCGCGGTACCATTTGAGAACGCCGCCGGTCGTGCTCATGCAGCCGAGCAGCAGGTGCTGCTCCGGGACGACGCTGTACATATACGTCAGATTCGGCGAGGTATGCGGCCTGTCGGAGCCGACGAGCAGCACGGACGAGGTACCGGACATTTCGACCGCGACGCCGTCAGCGGTTACTCCGCCCTCAAGCGCTGCGGCAGCTCCGTCCACGGAGCCTGCCAGAACCTCGGTCCCGGCCCGCAGGCCGGTCTGCGCCGCAGCCTCCTGCGTGACGGTTCCGATCACGTCGACCGGCTGGCTGACCGGCGGGAACAGCTCTGCCGGTACGCCGTAGGGCTGCAGCAGCTCGCTGCTCCAGCAGCGGTGCAGGACGTCATAGCACTGCGTAATACTCGCGTGCGTGGCGTCGAGCGTGAAGCTTCCGGTGAGCCGGAGGTTCAGATAGCCGTTTGCCTGCAGGATCCATCTTGTTTTTTCATAAAGCGCGGGCTGGTTCTGCTTGAACCAGAGAAGCTCACTGTAGACGTAGAACGGATCGGCCTTGTTGCCGGTGATCCGGTAGACTGTCCCGTCGCCGATCCTGCGCCCCATGTCGATGCACTGCGCGTCCGAGCGGCGGTCCATCCAGATCAGCGCGTTTCCGAGCGGCCTGCCAGCCGCGTCCACCGGCAGCATGGTCGGTGCCTGTGAGCTGACGGCGATCCGGCCAATTTCACCCGTGCGCACGCCGGCCTTCGCCGCGGCAGCCTGCAGCGCGAGGATCATGTGCCGCCACCAGAGCTCCGGATCCTGCTCATAGCGGCCCGCGCCGGTGCACAGCGTCTCATATTCGCTGTCCGCTTCCGCCAGTACCGTCATATCCGGCCGTGCGATCATGCATTTGACATTGGACGTACCGATATCGACCGCCAGAATATACTCGCTCATCGCCGTCCTCCTTTTATACGATTCCGGAATCTTGCATTCAGCAAAATGCACATAAATAATTTTGCATTTTTGTACACCATGCAGAAATCGAGAATTTTCCGGGTGAATTTGCGTGAAATTCGAACATTTTTCGTCGCAATACATTTATATTGATATTGCAGACCTATACCAGAAAGCAAAAATAATTCTGTATTTATTTCATTTCCTGTGATATTCTAAACTATATACCACTTTATTCTGTTTGTCATCCATTTATCTTGTTCTATTATTACAGTATATTGACATAGGTGATCAAAATGGCTATACAAGTTTTGGAATATCATCACGGGCTTGAGCCGCAGTCCGTCTGGCGCATGGTCAACTCCAACCAGTTTGCCCCCGTCGCCATGCCGGAAAAGTCCATCCCCTACGTGCAGGAGCTGGGCGATTTCTACGCGTCATCCAGCTTTTACACGAAGCGGCACTCGCTCGTTTCCTATCTGCTCAAATACACCGTCAGCGGCGAGGGCGTTCTGGAATACGGCGACAGCCGCTATACCCTGCGCGCCGACGACGTGTTCTGGATCGACTGCCAGAAGCAGCAGTACTACTATACAGCGCCAGACACCGGCCACTGGCACGTGCTCTGGATGCACTTCTGGGGCGAAGCGTGCGCGCGGTATTACGAGCTGTTCATGCTGCAGAACAAGGGCTCGCCCGTCGTCTCGCTTGCGGGCGACACGCAGGTGCAGTCGCAGCTCAAGGGGCTTCTGGCCTCCTATTCCCAGCAGGGCGCCAACGTCATGCGTGACATTCAGGCCTCCGGCACGATCTCCAGCATTCTGATCTCCTGCATCAGCGCCACCATGCAGAAGAGCTTCAACGCCACGCCGCAGCTCATCGTACAGGCCCGCGACTATATCTCGCAGCATTTCTGCGAGGATCTTTCGCTCGACCGGCTCAGCCATGTGCTCGGCATCAATAAATATTACTTTGTCCGCCTGTTCAAAAGCAGCACCGGCTACACGCCGAACGAGTATATCATCATGGAGCGCATCAACCACGCCAAGGAGCTTCTGCGCTCGACAGACCTGACGATCAACGAGGTCGCCGACGAGGTCGGCTTCCACAACCCCGGCCATTTCATCAATCTGTTCAAGCGTTCGCTCGGCATGACGCCGGGGATGTACCGCTCCTTCTGGGGCCAGGGTCAGCGCCGCAAGCTGGAGGGCAGCGTCTGAACGCACAAAACCCCCAACCAGCCGGGCTGGTTGGGGGCTGCTTATGACGGATCGCCTTTTATGCGAATTTATTTCCCAGCGTTTCTGATCGCGGCCTGCGCGGCGGCAAGTCTTGCGATGGGGACGCGGAACGGGCTGCAGGAGACGTAGGTCAGGCCGATCTTGTGGCAGAATTCGACCGTGGACGGGTCGCCGCCCTGCTCGCCGCAGATGCCGAGCTTGATGTCCGGGCGGGTCTGACGGCCCAGCTCCGCCGCCATCTTGACGAGGCGGCCGACGCCTGCCTGATCGAGCTTGGAGAACGGGTCGGATTCGTAGATCTTGCGGTCGTAGTAGGACGCAAGGAACTTGCCCGCGTCGTCACGGGAGAAGCCGAAGGTCATCTGTGTCAGATCGTTCGTGCCGAAGGAGAAGAACTCTGCCTCGTTGGCAATGGCGTCGGCGGTCAGCGCAGCGCGCGGGATCTCGATCATGGTGCCGACCTTGTAGGTCATGTCGGAACCGGCTTCCTTGATGATCTTCTTCGCAGTCTTGTCGATGACGGACTTGACGAAGGCCAGCTCCTTCTCCTCGCCGACCAGCGGGACCATGATCTCCGGCGTGATCTTCCATGCCGGACGGCGGCTGCGGACAGCCAGCGCGGCCTTGATGATCGCGGCGGTCTGCATCTTGGCGATCTCCGGGAAGGTGACGTCCAGACGGCAGCCGCGGTGGCCCATCATGGGGTTGAACTCATGCAGAGAGGAAATGACCTGATTCAGATGCTCGATGCTCAGGCCCATTTCTGCGGCCAGATCTGCGATATCCTTCGGATCGGTCGGGACGAACTCGTGCAGGGGCGGGTCGAGCAGGCGGATGGTGACCGGGCGGCCCTTCATGGCCTCATAGATGGCCTCAAAGTCGGCCTGCTGGATCGGCTCGAGCTTGGCCAGCGCCCGTTCGCGCTGCTCAGACGTTTCGGAGACGATCATCTCACGCATGGCCTTGATGCGGTCAGCCTCGAAGAACATATGCTCGGTACGGCACAGGCCGATGCCCTCTGCGCCGAAGGCGGCTGCCTGCCGCGCGTCGTGCGGGGTGTCGGCGTTCGTGCGGACCTGCAGACGGCGGAACTTGTCGGCCCAGCTCATCAGGCGGTCGAAATCGCCGGAGATGGTCGCGGCGGCAGTCTTGATCTTCTCGCCGTAGATATTGCCGGTGGAGCCGTCGATGGAGATCCAGTCGCCTTCCTTATAGGTCTTGCCGGACAGCTCGAAGGTCTTAGCTTCCTCGTTCATCTTGATCGCGCCGCAGCCGGAGACGCAGCACGTGCCCATGCCGCGGGCAACGACAGCCGCGTGGGAGGTCATGCCGCCGCGGACGGTCAGGACGCCCTGCGCGTAGTGCATACCCTCGATATCCTCGGGCGAGGTCTCCAGACGGACAAGCACGACCTTATGACCGTTCTTGGCCCAGTCTGTTGCTTTCTCGGCGGAGAAAACGATCTGACCGCAGGCAGCGCCCGGAGACGCGGCGAGGCCCGTGCCGACGACCTTGGCCTTCTTCAGGGCGGCAGGATCGAACGTCGGGTGCAGGAGAGAATCGAGGCTCTTCGGGTCGATCATGGCGACGGCCTCTTCCTCGGTGATCATGCCCTCGTCCACGAGATCGCAGGCGATCTTCATCGCGGCGGCAGCCGTGCGCTTGCCGTTGCGGGTCTGGAGCATATAGAGCTTCTTGTCCTCAATGGTGAACTCCATATCCTGCATATCGCGGTAGTGATATTCGAGCTTGGCGCAGATATCGGTAAACTGCTTATATGCCTCGGGCATGACCTCGGCCAGCTGGTCGATGGTCTGCGGGGTGCGGACGCCGGCCACGACGTCTTCACCCTGCGCGTTCATCAGGAACTCGCCGAACAGCTTCTTTTCGCCGGTGGCGGGGTTGCGGGTAAACGCGACGCCCGTGCCGGAGGTATCGCCGGTGTTGCCGAAGACCATGGACTGGACGTTGACAGCAGTGCCCCAGTCGGAGGGAATATCGTTCATGCGGCGGTAGTAGATCGCGCGGGGATTGTCCCAGGAGCGGAAGACGGCCTTGATGGCGCCCATCAGCTGCATTTTCGGGTCCTGCGGGAACTCCTCGCCGAGCTTGTCCTTGTATTCGGCCTTGAACTTCTCAGCCAGCTCCTTGAGATCGTTGGCGTCGAGCTCGGTGTCGAGCTTCACGCCCTTCTTTTCCTTCATCTCGTCGATGAGCTGCTCAAAATACTTCTTGCCGACCTCCATGACAACGTCGGAGTACATCTGGATGAAGCGGCGGTAGGAGTCGTATGCAAAGCGGGGATTGTTGGTTTTCTTGGCAAAGGCGACGACGACCTCGTCGTTCAGGCCAAGATTCAGGATGGTGTCCATCATGCCGGGCATGGAAGCGCGTGCGCCGGAGCGGACGGAGACGAGCAGCGGGTTGTACAGATCACCGAACTTCTTGCCGGTCATCTCCTCGAGCTTTTCGACGTACTCCATGATCTCGGCCTCGATCTCGGCGTTGATCTGGTGGTCGTCCTTATAATACTGTGTGCAGGCCTCGGTCGTGATGGTGAAGCCCTGCGGGACCGGCATGCCGAGGTTGGTCATTTCGGCCAGGTTCGCGCCCTTGCCGCCGAGCAGCTCGCGCATTTTGCCGTTGCCCTCGGAGAAAAGATAGACGTACTTGTGAGACATTTGGTAAACCCCTTTCCAGTGTTGCGGCTGGTCGCCCTTTGCGCCGCCGCCATGTCATTTTTTATCCTTCAGATTCTTCAGACAAATACATACTATACCATATTTCCGGGGGTTTGCAATCTAAAAAGTTTTTATTTTCTCTAAAAAAATGTTAGATTTCGAGACAGCCTGCACCTGAAAAACTGGCAAAAGTGCCATATCAGCGGCAAGAGAACGCAATATCAGAAATCATATTGTAAGAAATGCACATACCGTGCAGTTCTTTCCTGCTGCGCCATGCACAAAACCCGCAGCCGGGCGTGCTATCCGGCTGCGGGTGGGTTGGACTTCGGGATGCGGATGGTCAGGACGATCTCGCGGTCCGTTTCCTGCCTGTCACGGCTGGCGCTGACGCCTGCGGCGCGGACGAGGTCGAGCTGGTGGTCAATGGAGTTCAAGAACACGCGCACGTCGCGCAGGACGAACGTGCCGAGCTCGCGCCGCTGCGGCGCTTTGGGCGCGAGCCGCGCATCGATGTACTGCTCCGTTTTCGCGACCGTCCACTCTCCCTGGACGATCAGGCCGATCACGCGCAGGCGCTCTTCCTCGTCCGGCAGGCGCAGAAGCGCGCGGGCATGGCGCTCGGTCAGGTGATGCTCACGCAGCGCCTGCAGAACGGACGGCGGATGGCGCAGGATGCGCAGCTTGTTGGCGACGGCGGACTGGCTCTTGCCGATGCGGCGGGCAGCCTGCTCCTGGCTCAGATGGTACTGCTGCATGAGCTTTTGCAGGCCCTCGGCCTCCTCGATGTAATCCAGATCGCGCCGCTGCAGATTTTCCACCAGCGCCAGCATCCCGGACGCCTCCTCGTCCACGTCCGCAAGCAGGCACGGGACCTCCGTCAGTCCGGCCAGCCGCGCTGCGCGCAGGCGGCGCTCTCCCGCCACCAGCTCATACGCACCGCCCGCCTTGCGGACGGTCAGCGGCTGCAAAACGCCGTACTGCCGGATGCTCCCGGCCAGCTCCTGCAGGCCGCCGGTATCAAAATGCTTGCGCGGCTGCATGGGATTGGGCCGGATCCGCGCTGTCGGCAGATACAGGACCCGGCCAGACCCCAGTACCGACGGACTTCTCGTCTTTGGCATAGCTTCTCTCCTCTGCAAGGACTTCTGACCCCTCTATAGTAGGACAAGCCAGGCGCAAAAACGCGCGAAAAACGGACGCCCGCCACAATAAATTGTGGCGGGAAATCGCCAGGAAACACAAGATGTGGACAACCGTGTGGAAATTGTGGAGAACCTGCCGAATCGTGCCGCATAAACCCCGCCGCCTGCCGTTATTTATAAAAAGAATAACGATACGGCGGCACATTCCTTGCAACATGCAAAAAAATATTGTATAATGATAAAAGATTTTTAGGAATTATGTCCCGTGGCCGGGAAACTTCGGAATTACGGTGGCCATGTGCCGAGAACAGCTGCGGCTGTGACGTGAGAGCCGAGATTCGAATGAAGGGAGTTTTTTGCCATGGCCGTATTTTTTGTAAACGGAACAGAAGTCACGGTAGAGAAAAACCAGCGGCTGCTGCGCTATCTGCGCGATACGCTGCATCTGACAAGCGTGAAGGACGGCTGCTCGGAGGGCGCCTGCGGCGCATGTACCGTGCTCATTGACGGCGAACCCATCCGCGCCTGCACACCGTTCACCGATTCGCTGGCGGGCCGTCACGTCATCACCGTCGAGGGTCTGACGGATGAAGAAAAGAGGCTCTACACCTACGCCTACGGCGAGGCCGGAGCCGTGCAGTGCGGCTTCTGTATTCCGGGTATGGTGCTGTGCACAAAGGCGCTGCTCGACCGGAACCTGAACCCGACAGACGATCAGATCCGCTATGCCCTGCGCAACAATTACTGCCGCTGCACGGGCTATGTGAAGATCATGGACGCTGTGCGTCTGGCAGCGAAATGCCGCCGCGAGGGCGTGATCCCCGAAGCGTCGGAAAACGACTGGAAGCTCGGCTCGAGCGTCCACCGCATCGACGTGGAGGAAAAGGTGCTGGGCTACGGCAAGTATCCCGACGACTGGTACCTGCCCGATATGTGCTACGGCTCCGCCGTCCGCAGCCAGTATCCGCGTGCCAGAGTCCTTGCCATCGACGCGTCGAAGGCGGAGGCGCTGCCCGGCGTCGTGCGCGTCATTACGGCGGCAGATATCCCCGGCGAAAACAAGGTCGGCCATCTGAAGCACGACCAGTATTCGCTCATCCCCATCGGCGGGCTGACGCATTATCTGGGCGACGCGATCGCACTCGTGGTCGCGGAAACGCCTGAGATTCTGGAAAAGGCGAAAAAGCTCGTAAAGGTGACCTATGAGCCGCTGCCCGCCGTCCATAACCCGCCCGAGGCGTGGGCAGAGGACGCGCCGCGTGTATTTGACGAAGAAGAATCGAACGTGCAGGCGTATAAGCATATCGCGCGCGGCGACGCGGATACGGCCATCAAAAACTCCAAATACGTCATTTCGCAGCATTTCGAGACGCCGTGGACGGAGCACGCGTTTCTGGAGCCGGAATGCGCCGTCTCGTACATCGACCCGGATGGCTATGTGATGGTGCTTTCGACCGACCAGTCCTCGCACACGACGCTGCACGAGTGCAAGCTCCTGCTCGGCTCTGACAAGGTCCGCGTGCAGAACCAGCTCGTCGGCGGCGGCTTCGGCGGAAAAGAGGACATGAGCGTCCAGCACCATGCCGCGCTCATCACGTACTTGACCGGCAGGACCGTCAAGGTCAAGCTCACGCGGCCCGAATCCCTGCTCATCCATCCCAAGCGCCACCCGTTCTGGATGGACTTCACCATGGGCTGCGACGAAAACGGCATCATTCAGGGCGTCAAGGCCAAGGTCTATTCCGACACCGGCGCGTTCGCCTCTCTGGGCGGCCCGGTGCTTGAGCGTGCGTGTACGCACGCAGCCGGCCCCTATAACTATCAGAATTTCGAGATCGAAGGCACGGCCTACTATACCAACAACCCGCCCGCAGGCGCGTTCCGCGGCTTCGGCGTCACGCAGACGTGCTTCGCCACCGAGACGCTTCTGAACGAAATGGCCGATAAGGTCGGCATCACCCCGTGGGAAATCCGCTACCGCAACGCCATCCGGCCCGGGCAGGAGCTGCCGAACGGCCAGATCGTCGGCGCGGAGACGGGCCTTGTCGAGACGCTGGAGGCGGTCAAGCCGTATTATGACGAGGCCATGAAACTGGGCAAGCCCGTCGGCATCGCCTGCGCGATGAAAAACGCGGGCGTCGGCGTCGGCATCCCCGACTGGGGCCGCTGCAAGCTGATCGTGGAAGACGACGCAAAGGTGCATATCTACGCGGGCGCTTCGTGCATCGGCCAGGGCGTCGGCACGGTGCTCGTGCAGATGATCGTCACGAATACGCCGCTGACGCGCGGCGATATCGTCTATGAGCGCTCGAACACCTGGATCGCACCGGATTCCGGCGATACCTCCGGCTCCCGCCAGACGCTCGTGACAGGCGAAGCGTGCAGACGGGCCTGCGAAAAGCTCGCCGCAGCGCTGGAAACCCACACGCTTGCGGAGCTTGCCGGTCAGGAATTCTACGGCGAGTATCTTGCAAAGACCGATAAGCTCGGCGCGGACGTGCCGCACCCCGTGTCCCACGTGGCTTACGGCTACGCCACGCAGATGTGCGTCGTCGACAAGAAGACCGGAAAGGTCGAATCGCTCGTTGCCGCGCATGACGTCGGCAAGGCCGTCAACCCCCGCTCGTGCGAGGGCCAGATCGAGGGCGGCGTCGTCATGAGCATGGGCTATGCCCTGCGTGAGCAGTATCCGATCGACGAGAACTGCAAGCCCATCGAAAAATACGGCGAGCTCGGCCTGTTCCGGGCGCACGAGATCCCGAAGATCGTGCCCATCGTGGTCGATAAGCCGGGGCTCGACGTCGCCTGCGGCGCCATCGGCATCGGCGAGATCACATCGATCCCCACCGCGCCCGCCATTGCCGACGCCTATTTCCGCTATGACGGTGAGCGCCGCACAAAGCTCCCGCTTGCCAACACGCCGTATGAAAGGAGGGGAAAGTAAGATGACTGTCAAAAAACGCTTCCCCTATAAGGCGGCCTTTGTCGCCTGCAATGGCGGCTGCCGCGCCACGGCAGAGTGCCAGTACGGCTGCGTCGGCTGCGAGCTGTGCGTGAATGTATGCAAATTCGAGGCCATCGCCCTGAATGAATACGGCGTGGCCGAGGTCGACGAGGACAAGTGCATCGCCTGCGGCAAATGCGTGCGCGAATGCCCGCGCGAACTCATCCGCATCCACGAATGCGCAAACCCCGTCGTCGTCAAGTGCTCCAACAAAGACCCCGGCAAGGACGCGCGGAGGATGTGTCAGGTCAGCTGCATCGGCTGCGGCATCTGTCAGAAGGTCTGCCCGGCCGGCGCGATCACCGTGACGGACAATCTCTCCCACATTGACGAGTCCGTCTGTCTGTCCTGCGGCCAGTGCGCCGTCAAATGCCCCCGCCATGCGATCTGCGACCTGCGCGGGATCCTGACGGAAAAACGGTAAAATTCAGATAAAAGGCTGCCGTCCGGCAGCCTTTTTCCATATTCAGAGTTCCCCGATAAACTCCAGCACGCATTCGCGCAGGCGGGCGATGCCCTCCGGCATATGGCCGCCCGGGCGCAGGCCCATGCCGAGTTCGCGGCTGACGCTCGGGCTGACCGGGAGCGTCTTCACACCGTTCAGCTTGCCGCGGAGCATCATCTCCGCCATCATCGAGATTCCAAGCCCCTTGCCGACCATGCGGATGACCGTCTCGTCGTCGACGTGGCAGGGGCGGATGACGGGCTTCACGCCGTATTTCCGGAACGCCGCGCCCACGTCGATATCGAACCGGCCATAGGGCATCAGGAAGTCCCGACCCTCGAATTCCGTGATTGGGAACGTCTCGCGGCCGTCCGTAGGGTAATCCGCCGGTAAAATGGCGTACATCGCGTCGTTGTGCAGCGGCGTCCAGTCGCAGGCGAAGGCGCTCTGCCGCGCAGCGAAGATCACGTCTGTGCGCCACGCCTCAAGCAGCTCGAACGGCTCGAGTTCATGGTCGACCGTCCGCAGATCGACGTCGATGTGCGGGCAGACGCGCCGGAACCGGTAGAGGATCTCCGGCATCCAGCGCATGGCGATGCTGGCATAGGCCGCGACGCGGATGGTCTGCGCCGATTTTTCCGTGATCGCGGAGATCTGGTTCTCCAGCCGCGCGTTTGCGCGCAGAAATTCGCGGATGGCGGGCATGAGCGCATTGCCCTCCTCGGTCAGGGCAATGCCGCTGTGGTCGCGCTGCACCAGCGTCAGACCGATCTCCCGTTCCAGACTGTCGACCAGATGCGTCAGCCCCGACTGCGTATAGCCGACGACCTCCGCCGCTCTGGAAAGACTGCCGAGATCAACGGCTGTCATTAAAATTTCAAGCTTTCTGCTGTCCATGCGCCGCTCCTTTCCGGGTGGGTATGACAAGGGATATGATAAACCGTCATAGAACCATTATAATCACGCGCTTCCATTTTGCAAGCCCTGCGTTTACAATCAGTTCATAAATTAAAGGAGCGCACACAAAATGACGACAAAAAAACTGACGCGCAGACAGCGCATTCTGGTCGCGACGACCCTGTTCGGTATGTTCTTCGGCGCAGGCAACCTTATTTTCCCCGTCCACCTCGGCCAGATGGCGGGCAGCAATGTGATCCCGGCCATCATCGGCTTTATTATCACCGCCGTCGGCATTCCCATCTTTGGCGTCGCCGCCATCGGCGTGACGCACTCGGACGGCTTGCAGACGCTCTCCGGCAAGGTCGGCAAGGGCTACGGCATTTTCTTCACGTGCCTGCTCTATCTGACCATCGGCCCGCTGTTCGCCATTCCCAGATGCGCGACCGTCTCGTTTACGACCGGCGTTTCTCCGATGCTCCCGGAGGCCGCGCAGCCGCTGGCGCTGCTGCTGTTCTCCGCCGTCTTCTTCGCGTTCGTGCTGTTCTTCTCACTGCGTCCGGGCAAGATCACGGTCTGGATCGGCAAGATCATCAATCCCGTCTTCCTGCTGTTTCTGGCCGTGCTCGTGATCGCGGCGCTGCTGAAGCCCGGCGCATCCATCTCGGACGTGGCCCCGACCGAGCCTTACGCCACCAAAACAAGCGCGTTCTTCTCCTCGTTCATTGAGGGCTACGGCACCATGGACGCCATCGCGGGTCTTGCCTTCGGCATTGTGGTCATCGATGTCATCCGCCGCATGGGCGTTGACAATGACGACGCGGTCGCCGTCGATGTGCTGGGTTCCGGCGTGCTGACTGGGCTTCTCATGGCGGTCATTTACGTCGTTACGATCCTCATGGGCACGCAGTCGCGCGGGCTGTTTGAGATCTCCGACAACGGCGGCATCGCCCTGACGCAGATCGCGGGGCATTACTTCGGCGGCGTCGGCCAGATCATTCTCGCCGTCACCATTACCTTCGCCTGTCTCAAAACCTCCATCGGCCTCGTGACCTCCTGCTCGGAAACGTTCGTCAAGATGACGCACGGGAAAATTTCCTATAAGCTCTGGGCGATTTTGTTCACGCTGTTCTCCTTCGCCGTCTCCAACGTGGGCCTGAGTGCGATCATCGAGTATTCCATCCCCGTGCTCATGCTCATCTATCCGCCCGCCACCGCACTGATCATTTTGGCCTTCGCGGGCAAGCTCTTCCGGCACGACCGCGCCGTGTATCTTTCGACCATGATCTTCACGTGGGCTGCGGCGATCTTCGACTTTTTCAAGACGCTGCCCGCCGGTGTGCGGACGGCCCTGCGGCTCGACGCGCCGGTCGAGCTGGCGAAACGGTATCTGCCGCTGTTCGACCTGAACCTCGGCTGGCTGCTCCCGGCTGTTGCCGGCTTTGTCATCGGCATGGCGATCCATCTTTCCAGACGCGGCCGCGCAAAATAATTGGCACAAACAGAAATTCCGTGAAGAACCGAAACTTGTACCGGTTCTTCACGGATTTTTGATTAGGGTGTATCTGAAAACTCATGATGTGACCGGCAGCGAGGGATTTTTGCGTTGCGCAAGACATTTTTTCGCAGGAATACTGACGTATTTCAAGGAAAAATGACGCGGCGCACCGCAAAAAGGCCCGCTGTCCGGGTGCGTTGGGAGTTTTCAGATACACCCTAGCGTCTCAGCGGATGGTCACAAGCTCGTAGGTATCCTGGCCGATGCCGAGCTTTTTGCCGTGCTCGATCAGATCCTGCCAGTGCGTGTTGTCATGCGCGGCATGGAAGCGGTCACAGTCGTGCTCGTGCTTCAGATCGGTGATGGCGCTGTTTGGAAGAACCGGCTGACGGTTGATAGCCTCGGCGCAGGCAAGATCCAGCGCGACGGGGTCGGCGGATGCGAACATCCCGACGTCCGGGACAATGGGCACGTCGTTTTCCGGGTGGCAGTCGCAGTTCGGAGAGACGTCGCGGACGATATTGATGCAGTAGCTGGGACGACCGTCCAGCACGGCCTTGGCGTATTCCGCAATCTTGCAGTTGAGGAGCCTGACACTGGCTTGGAAAGTCGGATGGATGGCGTCCTTGGGACAGACCGCGATGCAGCGGCCGCAGCCGACGCAGTTGTTCTGGTCAATATGGCACTTTTTGTCCGCGATCTGCGGGCCGTTGTGCGCACAGATCTTCGCGCAGGCTCCGCAGCCGACGCACAGGTCTGTTTCGACATACGGCTTGCCGTCGGCGTGCATGGCCATCTTGCCCGCACGCGAGCCGCAGCCCATGCCGATGTTCTTGAGCGCGCCGCCGAAGCCCGCTTCCTCATGGCCCTTGAAGTGCGCCAGTGAGATCACGATATCCGCGTCCATCACGGCCCGGCCGATACGGGCGGTCTTGCAGTATTCGCCGCCCGCGACGGGAACCTCGATATCGTCCGAGCCCTTCAGGCCGTCGGCGATGATGACATGACAGCCGGTGGAGAACGGGGAATAGCCGTTTAAGTACGCGGTGTCCATATGCTCGAGCGCGTTTTTGCGGCTGCCGACATAGAGCGTGTTGCAGTCGGTGATGAAGGGCCTGCCGCCGCGTTCCTTGATAAAATCGGCGACGACCTTGGCATAGTTCGCGCGCAGAAACGACAGGTTGCCGAGCTCACCGAAGTGCAGCTTGATGGCGACGAACTTGCCGTCAAAGTCGATCTGAGAAAACTCTGATTTTTCCAGCAGCTTCCGAAGCTTATCGAGCTGGCTCACGCCGTTGCGGCAGCGGAAATCGGTAAAATAAACCTTGGATGCAGGCATAAAGGTGTCCTCCTTTTATTGTTTTTTCATCATACCGCACCCGCCGGATTTTGTCAACGCAGACACTCAAGGGATGGAAAACAGGTAATTCTGCAGGCTGAACCCCGCCGCAAAGGGCCGCATGAAGTTCCAGTAGCCAAGCCCCAGCAGTCCATATTCCGTCAACAGTCCGAACTTTGCCAGCGCACTGCGCGCGTCCTCGAACCAGACCTCGTGCGGCTGTCCGGCCTCGTCCAGATAGGTGAAATACGGCGTCTGCGCCTGCTCGTCAAATTGAATCTCCGCGCCATACTGCGCCGCAAGCAGCGGGGCGGCCTCGTTCCCGATGGACTGCGCCCGCGTCGCCCCCGCCGTGAACGGCAGCGTCCAGTCATAAGCATAGTTCGGGAACCCCAGCAGAATCTTTCCCGGCTCCATCTGCGTCAGCGCAAACTCCACCACCCGCCGCACCGCCCCAATCGGCGCCACCGCCATCGGCGGGCCATAGGTGTAGCCCCATTCATAAGTCATCAGCAGAACTGCGTCGCAGGCGGAGGCGACAGCGGCGTAGTCGTAGCCCTCGTAGAGGGTGCCGGGCTGATCGGCAGAGGTTTTGGGCGCAAGGGCGGCGATGAGCGGCAGGCCGTAGGGCGCAAGCAGCCCGTGCAGACGCGAGAGGAACTGCGCGTATGCCTCTGCCAGCTCCCGGCCCAGATATTCAAAGTCCACGTCCAGGCCCATATAGCCCTTTTCCTGCATCTTTTGCAGCACCGCCTCGGCAAGCGTCTGCTGAAGCGCTTCGCTTCGCAGCACGACCGACGCCTGCGCGGCGGAAAAGGTTCCGGCTGCCGTCAGCGTCGACAGGTGCAGAAACGGCCGCACGCCGTACTCCCCTGCCAGCGCAAGCAGCCGCTCGTCGTCCATCGGCACGAGCGCGCCCTCCGGCGTGAAGCCGTAGGTAAACGGCATCAGCGCCCCGGCAAACGGCAGAATGCCGCGCAAAACGGATTCCTGCACATACGGATACGCGTACCCGCCGACAAACGCGCTGCGCGTCCGGCTCTGCTCCAGCTGCGTCACGAGAACCTGCCCCGGATAGAGCTGGTCGGAGCCGGACAGGTTCGGGTTCATCCGGAATAGCGACAGCACATCCGTCCCGGACGAGGCTGCGATGGACGACAGCGCATCCCCCGCCCGGACGGTCACAGTCCGTTCTGGGGACAGGACAAGCAAACTCTGCCCCACGGCCAGCCGGTACGGCTCCCGCAGGCCGTTATAGCGCGCAAGGAACCCCGGCGCGAGAGAAAGCGCCCGGCCGATGGAATACAGCGTATCGCCGGGCTTTACCACATAGATCTGCACACGATCACCTCGCAAAACCCTATGCGCCGGGCGGCGCTTGTGTTCCGGTATTTTATATGGTATAAATATTGTGGAAAAATCGGAAATACTAAGGAGTATGTACCATGAAACCGGAAGAACTCGGCGCATGGCAGGCGCTTTTGCAGGAGGAATTCGAAAAGCCGTACTGGCAGACGCTCTCGGAGCGGGTGGACACGGCCTACGCCGCGTCGGCGGTCTATCCGCCGCGCGAGGCGCTGTTTGCTGCTTTCCGGCTCACGCCGCCGGAGGCGGTGCGGGCCGTGATTCTGGGGCAGGACCCGTATCACGAGCCGGGACAGGCCAACGGGCTGGCGTTCTCCGTGAATCCGGGCGTGAAGCTGCCGCCGTCGCTGCGCAATATTTTTGCGGAGCTGCAATCAGACTGCGATATCACGCCGCCGGACAGCGGCGATCTGACCACGTGGGCAAGGCAGGGCGTGTTCCTGCTCAACAGCAGCCTGAGCGTGGAGGCGGGAAAGGCCGCAAGCCATAAGGATTTCGGCTGGCAGACGTTTACAGACGCGGTCGTGCAGAGACTGGCCGCGCTGCCGCAGCCCGTCGCATTCGTCCTCTGGGGCACGCACGCGCAGAAAAAAGCCGTGATCGCGGCCCGCAGCCCCTATCCGCGCCTCGTCCTGCAGGCCCCGCACCCAAGCCCCCTGAGCGCCTATCGGGGCTTTTTCGGCAGCAGGCCGTTTTCGCAGATCAATGCGTTTCTCGCGCAGCACGGTCAGAAGCAGATTGACTGGCAGCCATAAGGACGGCAAATCAGCCAAATTTTATGCGCAGCAAAAAGAAATTTTTTTCGTAAAAAACCTTATTTTTTTCTGAAAAACAGTTGAAATCTGCGATGTTCTGTCATAGAATATGCTTGCCTGCCGCAAAGCGGCGGACAGGGAGTTTTTTCGTATGCTGCATATTGTACTGGTAGAACCTGAAATTCCGGCCAACACCGGGAATATCGCGCGTACCTGCGCCGCGACGGGCAGCGTCCTGCATCTGGTAAAGCCGCTGGGCTTCGATATTTCGGACAAGGCCGTGAAGCGTGCCGGGCTTGATTACTGGCATCTGGTCGACGTGCGCGTGTATGAGGATCTGGATGAGTTCTTCGCAAAAAACCAGCCCGCCTGCATGCGCCTGTTCTCGACCAAGGCTCCCCGCCGCTACGACGAGGCCGATTACCCTGACGGGACGTATCTGTTCTTCGGAAAGGAAACGAAGGGCCTGCCGGATGAGTTTCTGGCTACGCATTACGACAGCTGCGTCCGCATCCCCATCCGTGCGGAGGCGCGGAGCCTCAACCTCAGCAATTCCGCCGCCGTCGGCGTATTTGAGGCGCTGCGGCAGCAGGATTTCCCGCATCTGAAGACCGAAGGAAAAATGGCAGACTGGAACCCGTAAACAAAGCGGGCCACACCCGCGATCAAATAAGGAGGAACTACTATGAACTACAACAAAAAGTCTGTTGAAGATATCGACGTCGCCGGCAAGCGCGTGCTCTGCCGATGCGACTTTAACGTCCCCACCAAGGACGGCAGGATCACGAGCGACAAGCGCATCGTCGCCGCGCTGCCGACGATCCAGTATCTTGTGAAGCACGGCGCCCGCGTCATCCTCTGCTCCCACATGGGCAAGCCCAAGGGCGAGGTCAAGCCTGAGCTGAGCCTGCAGGTCGTGGCCGAGCGCCTGTCCGAGCTTCTGGGCCAGCCGGTCAAGATGGCAAAGGACGTTGTAGGCGAGAGCGCACAGTCGCTGGCCGCTTCCTTAAAGGACGGCGAGGTCATGCTGCTTGAGAACACCCGCTTTGAAAAGGGCGAGACGAAGAACGACCCCGAGCTTTCCAAGAAGCTTGCCTCCATGGCTGATATTTTTGTCAACGACGCCTTCGGCACCGCGCACCGCGCGCACGCCTCCACGGCCGGTGTTGCAGATTACCTGCCCGCCGTCTGCGGCTATCTGGTGCAGAAGGAAGTCTCCATCATGGGCAAGGCCCTTGCCGATCCGGAGCGTCCGTTTGTCGCGATTCTCGGCGGCGCGAAGGTCTCCGACAAGCTGAACGTCATCAATAACCTTCTCGAGAAGGTCGACACGCTCATCATCGGCGGCGGCATGGCCTATACCTTCGTCGCGGCCAAGGGCTACGGCATCGGCAAGAGCCTGTTTGACGCGGAGAAGGTCGACTACTGCAAGGATATGATGAAGAAGGCCGAGGAGAAGGGCGTAAAGCTGCTGCTCCCGATCGATACCGTCGTCGCGGCTGATTTCCCGAACCCCATCGACGCACCTGTCGAGGTCGAAACCGTCGACGTGACCGCGATCCCGGCTGACAAGGAAGGTCTGGACATTGGCGAGAAGACCCGCGCGCTGTTTGCAGACGCGGTCAAGAGCGCAAAGACCGTCGTCTGGAACGGGCCGATGGGCGTATTCGAGAACCCGACGCTTGCCAAGGGCACGATCGCCGTTGCGCAGGCGCTGGCCGATTCCGACGCTGTGACCATCGTCGGCGGCGGCGACTCCGCAGCCGCCTGCGAGCAGCTGGGCTTTGCCGACAAGATCACCCACATCTCCACCGGCGGCGGCGCATCGCTCGAATTCCTCGAGGGTCTCGAGCTGCCCGGCATCGCCTGCCTGCAGGACAAATAAAGCCCAGAAATATGCCGCCGGATCTTTCCGCGCATGGCCGCGTCGGCCGGACTTGACGTATAGTATGTACGCCTGCGCCCGCCTTGCCCTGCACGAAAATCTCTCGCCGGTGACGAAGTAGGGGCGGACGACCCTGTCCGCCCATCACAGCCCTTCTCCGGGCCGACAGAGCCGTCGGCCCCTACAAGACGGAACAGATAAATTGTAATTTTGATTTAGATATAGGAGACTTCACACCATGAACAGAAAATACCGCAAGACCGTCATCGCCGGCAACTGGAAGATGAACAAGACCCCGACCGAGACGAAGGCCTTCATGACCGAGTTCAAGACCATCATGCCGCGCGGCCGCTGGTGCGACGTGGCGCTGTGTGTGCCCGCCGTCTGCATCCCGGCAGCTGTGCGCACCATGCGTGAGACCCGCATCGGCATCGGCGCAGAAAACTGCAACGCCAACGCCTCCGGCGCCTACACCGGCGAGATCGCGGCCAATATGCTGCTCGACGCTGGCTGCAAGTACGTCATCCTCGGCCATTCCGAGCGCCGCGCCATGGGCGAGACGAACGCAGACGTCAACGCAAAGGTTCTGGCTGCCCTCGACAACGGCCTGATCCCCATCATGTGCGTCGGTGAAAGCCTTGAGCAGCGCGAAGCGGGCATCACCGAGGAATGGATCACCATGCAGATCAAGACCGGCCTTGCCTCCATCGGCGAGGACAAGATCCGCAAGATGATCATTGCCTACGAGCCCATCTGGGCCATCGGCACCGGCAAGACCGCCACGCCGGAGCAGGCCGAAGAGGTCTGCGAGCACATCCGTGCGGTCATCCGCAAGCTCTACGGCGCAAAGGTCGCCCGTGCGATTTCCATCCTCTACGGTGGCTCCATGAACGAAAAGAACGCCTATGACCTGCTGGCCCAGCCCGACATCGACGGCGGCCTGATCGGCGGCGCTTCCCTCGTTCCCGAAAAGTTTGTCAAGATCATCGAGGCTGCCAACCAGCCCACGATCTGAGCCTCAATACGCACACGCCCCGCTGCCGAATTGACCGGCAGCGGGGCATTTTTCTGCTTCCTCACAGCATACAGATATGGTATCCGTCTGTTTCCAGAGACAGTGACTGGAACAGCGACTCGGTCCGTTCACGGTTTTCCGGCGCTGTGCGCCAGCCGAGGCCGCAGTCTGCGGTGATCTCGCGGGGGACGGGGATGATCCTGCCGGGGAGGCCTGCCTGCCCGCAGGCCTTTTCTGCCGCCATAGCGGCGCTTGTGGTGTAAAATGTGACGATGAGCCACTGCTTTTTCTCTCTCATTGCTCTGCCAGCTCCCGGACTGCGGCGATGGCCGCGTCCGTTTCCTCCTCCGTGTTGTAATAGCCGAAGCTGAAGCGCACCGCGCCCTGCTCCACGGTTCCAAGCGCCTCGTGCATACGCGGCGCGCAGTGCGCGCCAGCCCGGACGGCAATGTCATAGTCCTCCGCCAGCGCGTCCGCGACCATGGACGATTCCGCGTCCCGGATATTGAGCGACACGACCGGCGCGCGCACGAAATCCGAAAAATCGCCGTAGACGCATACGCCGTCCACGTCCTTCACGCCCTCGTAAAACCGGCGGGCCAGCGCAAGCTCGTGCGTGCGGATGGCATCCATGCCCGCCTCCTGAATAAAATGCACGGCGGCAAGCAGCCCCGCGATGCCGTGGCCGTTGCGCGTTCCGGCTTCGAGCCGTGTGGGATACTGCGGCGGCTGTGACGGCAGGAACGTCTGCACGCCCGTCCCGCCGACGCACCACGGGCGGATGTCCACGCCCTCCGCCACGCACAGGCCGCCCGTGCCCTGCGGGCCCATGAGGCTCTTGTGGCCGGTGAAGCAGAGGACGCTGATGTGCTGCGCGCGCAGATCGATAGGGAACACGCCTGCCGTCTGCGACGCGTCGACCACGAACAACAGTCCGTGCGCTGCGCAGAACGCGCCGATGCGCGTCAAATCAAGCAGATTCCCCGTCAGATTTGAGCCTGCCGTGCAGATGACGGCTTTGGTATTTGTTTGCAGCAGCCGATCAAAATCGGCATAGTCGATACAGCCCTTCCGGTCTGCGGGCAGGAAACTGACCGAAACGCCCCGCTCCATCTCGCGGTACAGCGGGCGCAGGACGGAATTATGCTCCAGATCGGTCGACAGCACGTGGTCGCCCGGCGCAAGCAGCCCGGAAATGGCGATGTTCAGTGCCTCGGTCGAATTGGCCGTGAAGCACACATGATCGGCGCGTTCGCAGCCGAAGAGCGCGGCCAGCGCCTCCCGCGCGGCATAGATCGTCCGGGACGCGGCAAGGCTTTCCGCGTGCGCGCTGCGTCCGCTGTTGCCCATGGTTTGCATCGCGTTCACAACCGCATCGATCACGCACGGCGGCTTATGCAGTGTTGTGGCCGCGTTGTCAAGATAGATCATTCCGTCGCCCTCCCGTCAGATGGAACTATTATAATACAGAAACCGGGCGGACTGCAACGTGATCCGCCCGGTTTTTGTTCGGCTATTTCGAAAACGCGCCGCTCACAGATGTGCGTCCGTCTGTGAGGCGCGGCGCAGGCCGCAGTCCGCCGTGATGAAAAACGCGACCACAAAGCAATAGAACACGACTGTCGCCCACGGTCTGCGGACGGCAAGCAGAACGTCCCAGATCCCGTGCAGCACGACCGGCATGAGGATCGCCAGCGCGCACAGAACCGTCCGCCTGCGGCCATTCCCCTGCTTTTCGGCCTGCTTGCCCCGGCTGAGGAGCAGTCCCATCGCAACAGCAAAGAAAAAGTGCCCCGGCACGGACAGAACCGCCCGCGATACCGCCGTCCGGAGATCAGACTGCACGACATACAGAATATTCTCCACCGCCGCAAAGCCCAGCGCGGAGGACACGGAGTAGACCACCGCGTCGAACCGGTAATCGAACGCCGGGTGCTTCCACGCGGCAAGACGCACAGGGACGATCTTGCAGACCTCCTCGCTCACGGCGACCACCAGAAAATTATCCAGCAGCAGATACGCCGCCGAGCGCCGGTTCAGCGCACTGCCCAGCGTCCGCGACGCAAGAAGCTGGATACCCGCCGCCGGAAGCGCCAGCAGCGCGCCTGACAACAGCAGGATACCGAGCAGCCTGCGCGGTTCTTTTTCAATGCGGTCGAGCTGATAAATGCGGACAAACAGAATGACCGCCGGAACCAGTGCCGCAAGGGACAGGTAATAATTCAAAGCGACTCCTTTTCTGCGTTAGCGGCTTATTTCAACATCTTTTTCAGATACTGCCCCGTGAAGCTCTCCGGGCAGGCGGCGATCTGCTCCGGCGTGCCGCAGGCGACAATCTGTCCGCCGCCGGAGCCGCCCTCCGGCCCAAGATCGACGATATAATCCGCGACCTTGATGACATCAAGATTGTGCTCGATGACGAGCACGGTATTGCCCGCGTCGACCAGCCGCTGCAGGACCTCAATCAGCTTGTGGACATCTGCCATGTGCAGGCCCGTCGTCGGCTCGTCGAGGATATAGAACGTGCGGCCCGTCGCTCTTCGGGAAAGCTCCGTTGCGAGCTTGACGCGCTGCGCCTCGCCGCCGGAGAGCGTCGTGGCGCTCTGGCCGAGCTTGATATAGCCGAGGCCCACGTCGACGAGCGTGGCGATCTTATTGCGGATGCGCGGCAGATTGTCGAAGAAGGCCAGCGCCTCCTCCGCCGTCATGTCAAGGATATCCGCGATGTTCTTGCCCTTGTACAGAACCTCGAGCGTCTCGCGGTTATAGCGCTTGCCGCGGCAGACCTCGCAGGGGACGAAGACGTCGGCCAGAAAGTGCATCTCGATCTTCACAAGGCCGTTGCCGCTGCACGCCTCGCAGCGGCCGCCTTTCGTGTTGAACGAGAACCGGCCCGGGCCGTAGCCCCGCGTGCGCGCGTCGGCCGTCGACGCGAACAGGTCGCGGATGTCGTTAAATACGCCCGTATACGTCGCCGGATTGGAGCTTGGCATACGCCCGATGGGGCTCTGGTCGATGCCGACGACCTTGTCCAGATGCTCCAGCCCCTCGATGCGGTCAAATTTCCCCGGACGGGTGCGGGCACGGTTGAGGCTGCCTGCAAGCTTTTTATAGAGAATTTCATTGACGAGGCTCGACTTGCCGGAGCCGGACACGCCGGTCACGCACGTAAACGTGCCGAGCGGGAATTCCACGTCGATGTGGCGCAGATTGTTTTCTGCCGCGCCGAAAATTTTGAGGCTTTTCCCGTTGCCCTCCCGCCGTTTTTCGGGCAGGGGGATTTTTTTCGCGCCGGACAGATACTGGCCCGTGATGGAGCGCGGGGCGGCAATGATATCGTCGACTGTGCCCGCGGCGATGATCTCGCCGCCGTGCACGCCTGCGCCTGGACCAACGTCGACGATGAAATCGGCGGCGCGCATGGTGTCCTCGTCGTGCTCGACGACAAGAACGGAGTTGCCGATGTCGCGCAGACGGCGGAGGGTGTCGAGCAGCTTGTCGTTATCCCGCTGGTGCAGGCCGATGGACGGCTCGTCGAGGATATACAGAACGCCGATGAGGCTCGAGCCGATCTGCGTGGCCAGCCGGATACGCTGGCTTTCGCCGCCGGAGAGCGTGGCGGCAGAGCGCGAAAGCGTCAGATAGCTCAGGCCCACCGCCTGCAAAAACGACAGCCGGGAGCGAATTTCGCGCACGATCTGCTCCGCGATCACGGCCATGGAGCCGGTCAGCTTCAGATTGTCGATGAATTTCAGCTCCTCTGAGATGGGCATGGCGCAGAAATCCATGATGTTCATGCCGCCGACAGTCACGGCAAGGCTGATGTCGGACAGGCGCTTTCCGTGGCACTTGGGGCACGGGCGCTCGGACATACACTCCTCAAGCTCCTTGCGCATGGCGTCGGACTGCGTCTCGGTGAGGCGGCGGGCGACGTTGTTGACGACGCCCTCAAAGGGCCGCTCCAGCGTGCCGCGCCCGTTGGCGCGCTCATAATAGATCGTGAGCTTTTCCGTGCCCGTGCCGTAGAGAATAACGTCGAGCGCCTTCTGCGGCAGCGCATCGATGGGGTCGCTCAGAGAAAAGTGATATTTTTTCGCCAGCGCTTCAAAATACATCCGGGAGATGGAGTCGTCGCGGACGTTGTTCCAGCCGCTGGCCTGAATCGCACCCTGCAGGATCGACTTGGAGCGGTCGGGGATGATGAGCAGCGGGTCCGCGACCTGCTGCGTACCGAGTCCCGCGCAGACCGGGCACGCGCCGTAGGGGTTGTTGAACGAGAACATACGCGGGGACAGCTCCGGCATGGAGATGCCGCAGTCCTCGCAGGCGTAGTTCTGGGAGAAGAGCGTGTCTTTGTCCCCGTCCAGCTCGTTGAGAATGACGAGGCCGCCGGAGAGATTGGACGCCGTTTCCACGGAATCCGTCAGTCTCCGTGCAAGATCGGGCTTCATGATGAGCCGGTCGACGACGACCTCAATGTGGTGCTTTTTATTCTTGTCGAGCGCGATATCCTCCGTCAGCTCGTACAAACTCCCGTCGACGCGCACGCGGGCGTAGCCGCTGCGCCGGGCATCCTCGAAGACCTTCTGGTGCTCGCCCTTTTTGCCGCGCACGACGGGGGATAAAATCTGGAACTTTGTCCGGTCAGGCAGCCCCATGATCTGGTCGACGATCTGGTCGACTGTCTGGCGGCGGATCTCCTTGCCGCACCTCGGGCAGTGCGGCGTGCCGCAGCGCGCCCACAAAAGGCGCAGATAGTCATAAATTTCCGTGACCGTGCCGACCGTCGAGCGGGGATTCCGGCTGGTGGTCTTCTGGTCGATGGAGATGGCGGGAGAAAGGCCGTCGATGGAGTCAACATCCGGCTTGTCCATCTGACCGAGGAACATCCGCGCGTAGCTCGACAGCGACTCGACATACCGCCGCTGGCCCTCGGCAAAGATCGTGTCAAAGGCCAGAGACGACTTGCCGGAGCCGGACAGACCGGTCAGGACGACCAGCTTGTCGCGCGGAATTTCAACGGAGATATTCTTCAGATTATTGACGCGCGCACCCTGCACGCGGATACAGTTTTCCATGGTTCGCTCCTGTGTAGAAAAATCGAAAAATTCAGTCTGCTTATTATACCAGATTCGTTTGAAAACTACAACAGGATTTTCAAACAAAAGTTTTTAAATTTCAAAAAGCAGAGACTTGCGGCTTCTGATGGAACATGCTATAGTATAGAAAATTCAAGCAGCGGGGAGGCAAGCGTATGCGAAACCTGTTAAAGCTGGTGTTTCAGCGGGTCGTGGCGGTGTCGTTCGGCATTGCGCTGCAGATCATATTTCTGATCGTGATGGCGACGTATCTGCGGACCGACTTTTTCTGGATCCGGATCGCCATGAACGTGCTGAGCTGGGCAGTCGTTATTTATATCATCTCGTGCGGTGTCAATCCCAGCTATAAGATCGCGTGGATCGTGCTGATTCTGGCCTTCCCCGTGGCGGGACTGACGATCTATCTGCTCTTCGGCGGCAACAAAATTTCCAGCTACGAGCACCGGAAGATGCAGTCGATCGAGGCCGTCACCATGCAGCAGCTGCGGCAGGACGAAGCGCCCTTATGGGAGCTGGCCGCCGCTGAAACGCCCGCGTTCAACCACGCGCGCTATCTGCTCTCGGCCTCCGGCTACCCCATCTACGACGACGCGGACGCGGAGTATTTCTCGAGCGGCGAAAGCTGCTACGCTGCGATGCTGGAGGAGATCAAAAAGGCGGAGCGCTATATTTTCATCGAGTTTTTCATCATCGCCACCGGCAAGATGTGGGACCCCATGCTGGAGCTTCTGCGCCAAAAGGCGGCGGCAGGCGTCGACGTGCGCGTCGTATACGATGATTTCGGCTGCATCACGCGGCTTCCCATGGGCTACGCGAAAAAGCTGCGCGAGATGGGCATCCGCGCCCACGCGTTCAACCCCTATATCCCGATCCTTTCCGCCCGCCTCAATAACCGCGACCACCGCAAGCTTCTGATCATCGACGGCAAGGCCGCGTTTACCGGCGGCGTCAATCTGGCCGACGAATATATCAACGAATACAAGCGCTTCGGTCACTGGAAGGACTGCGGTATTCTCGTGCGCGGCAAGGCCGTGTGGTCAATGACGGTCATGTTTTTGTCCCTCTGGGGCTACGTTGACCGGTCGGAGGAGGATGTGAGCCGCTTCCGCGCAGACTATCCGGAAAAGCGGGGCGGCACGGGCTTTCTCCAGCCGTTTGCCGACAGTCCGCTCGACAACGAGGACGTCGGCGCGACGATTTTGCAGTCCGTCATTTCCTCTGCGCAGGAGCGGATGTGGATCATGACGCCGTATCTGATCCTGGACGATAAAATGACCACGGCGCTGTGCGTCGCGGCAAAAACAGGCGTCGACGTGCGCATCATCACGCCCGGCATCCCGGACAAATGGTATGTCCACGCGGTCACGCGCGCAAACTATGAGGAGCTGACGCGCGCAGGCGTGCGTATCTTCGAATATACGCCGGGCTTCATCCACTCCAAGGTCTATCTGGCCGACACGAAGCAGGCTGTTGTCGGCACGGTCAATCTGGACTTCCGCAGCCTGTATCTGCATTTTGAAGACGCCGTGTATCTCTATGACACCACTGTGAACGCACAGGTGCAGGCGGATTTTGAACAGACGCTTCCCCAGTGCAGAGAGATCACAGCCGAGCAGTGCCGCCATACGCACCTGACGCAGCGTGTGCTGCGGGCGCTGCTGCGGCTGCTCGCGCCGCTGATGTGAGCGGAAGCGGAAAGGAGACGCCCATGTCCATTCACGACGGCCACCGCGACCGGATGCGCAGGCAGCTCAAAACCAGCGGCATGGACTCCCTTTCGGACGTGCAGGTGCTGGAGATGCTGCTGTATTACGCCGCGCCGCGCGGCGATACGAACCCGACAGCGCACGCGCTTTTAAGCCGCTTCGGGACGCTCGACAGCGTGTTTTCCGCGCCGGAATCCGAGCTGAAAAAAGTAAACGGCGTCGGAGACGCCGCCGCGCAGCTGATCCGGCTCGTGCCGCAGGTGGCGCGGCGCTGCCTCATGAGCCGCAGCGCACAGATCGAGATTCTGGACACCACGTCCAAATGCGGCCAGTATCTGCTGCCGTACCTCCACGGCGAAAGCGAGGAGGTCGTGTATCTTCTCTGCCTCGACGCAAAGTGCAAGGCGCTCGACTGCGTGCTCATCCACCGCGGCGGCGTGAACGTCGCGTCCATCGCCGCGCGCAAGGTCGTCAAGGCTGCGCTGGACGCGAACGCGACCTCCGTCGTGCTTGCGCACAACCACCCCAGCGGCCTTGCGCTGCCCAGCCCCGAGGACCGGCAGACCACGCTGGTATTAAAGGCGGCGCTGGAGGCAGTCGGGATCGTGCTGGCCGACCATATCATTGTCGCGGACGACGATTTTGTCTCCCTGCGCGACGACGGCATTCTGGAGGACCCGTATGAACTTTAAGCTGCACTCCCAATTCAAGCCCACCGGCGACCAGCCGCAGGCCATCGAGAAGCTGACGCAGGGCCTCAACATGGGCCTGAGCGATCAGGTCCTGCTCGGCGTGACCGGTTCCGGCAAGACGTTCACCATGGCGAATATCATCGCCAACGTCAACCGGCCCACGCTGGTCCTCGCGCACAACAAGACGCTGGCTGCGCAGCTGTGCTCGGAATTCCGCGAGTTTTTCCCGGAAAACGCCGTGGAATACTTCATTTCCTACTATGACTATTACCAGCCTGAGGCGTATATCGCCCAGACGGATACCTACATCGAAAAGGATTCCGCCATCAACGACGAGATCGAGCGCCTGCGCCACAGCGCGACGAGCGCGCTGTCCGAGCGCCGGGACGTGATCGTCGTCTCGTCCGTGTCGTGCATCTACGGTCTGGGCGATCCGATCGACTATAAAAACATGGTTATTTCGCTTCGCCCCGGCATGGAATACGACCGGGACGAGCTTATGCGCAAGCTGACCGAGATCCGCTATGAGCGCAACGACCTCAACTTCGTCCGCAACGCCTACCGCGTGCGCGGCGATACGCTGGAGGTCTATCCCGCCTACTGGTCTGGCCGGGCCATCCGCATTGAGTTTTTCGGCGATGAAATTGACCGCATTTCCGAGGTCAACGCCGTCACCGGCGTACCGGAACGCATTCTGAACCACGTCGCCATCTACCCCGCGTCGCATTATGTCGCGTCCAGAGAAAAAATGGCCCGCGCCATGAAGGATATTGAAGCTGAGATGTGGGAGCAGGTGCGCTTTTTCGAGGAGCACGACAAGCTGCTTGAGGCGCAGCGCATCCGCCAGCGGACACAGTACGATCTGGAAATGCTGCAGGAGATCGGCTTCTGCTCCGGCATTGAAAATTATTCCCGCGTTATTGCCGGCCGCGCCCCCGGCACCCCGCCGACGACGCTGCTGGACTACTTCCCCGACGATTTCATCCTCTTCGTCGACGAGAGCCACGTCACGCTGCCGCAGGTGCGCGCCATGTATAACGGCGACCACGCGCGCAAGAAAAGTCTTGTTGACTACGGCTTCCGCCTGCCGTCGGCGTATGATAACCGCCCCCTGACCTTCGACGAGTTTACAGACCGCATCCATCAGGCCATCTACGTCTCCGCCACGCCTGCCGAGTATGAGCGTTCCCGCGCCGGACAGATTGCCGAGCAGGTTATCCGGCCCACGGGCCTTCTTGACCCGGAGGTCTTCGTGCGCCCCATCGAGGGACAGATCGACGATCTGATCGGCGAGATCAACGCCACGACGGACAAGGGCGAGCGCACGCTCGTCACGACGCTGACGAAGAAAATGGCAGAGGACTTGACGAAATACCTGACTGAAAACGGCATCCGCGTGCGCTATATGCACTCGGACATCGGGGCTATGGAGCGCATGGAGATCATCCGCGATCTGCGCATGGCGAAGTTTGACGTGCTGGTCGGCATCAACCTGCTGCGCGAGGGCCTTGATCTGCCGGAGGTATCGCTGATCGCGATCCTCGACGCCGATAAGGAGGGCTTCCTGCGCTCGGAAACGAGTCTTATCCAGACCATCGGACGCGCGGCCAGAAACGCGCAGGGCCGTGTGCTGCTCTACGCGGATAAGATCACGCCCGCCATGCGTGCCGCCATGGACGAGACGGCAAGACGCCGCCAGATCCAGGACGACTATAACAGGGCGCACGGCATCGTGCCGAAGACCATCGTGAAATCCATCCGGGATCTGATCGAAATCTCCGCCTCGCCCACACCGGAACACAAGGGCAAGGGCGGCGTAAAGATGACGCGGCAGGAGCTTGCGCGTGAGATTGAAAAGCTCGAAGCGCAGATGCGCAAGGCCGCGCACATGATGGAATACGAATATGCCGCCGTGCTGCGCGACGAGATCATCCGCCTGCGCACGGAGGCAGACAAGAAATAACATGACGACAAGAAAAGAGCTCCTGCCGGGCGTGTTCCTCACGTCTATCCAGGACGAGCGGTTCAAGACCGCCTGCTTCAGCCTCAGCTTCCTCAGGCCGCTTCGCGCAGGCGAGGCGGCCATGAACGCGCTGCTGCCGAGCGTACTCCTGCGCGGCAGCGAAAAAACGCCCTCCATCCGCGCCATCGCCGACCGGCTGGACGAACTGCACGGCGCGTCCATTGGTGCGCTGGTGCGCAAAAAGGGAGAAATTCAGCTCACGGGCCTGTTTGCCGACTGTCTGGAAGACCAATATGCGGGCGAGGCCGTTTTTTCGCACCTGCTGGACTTTGTCTCCGAGCTGCTGTTCTGCCCGCGAACGGAACACGGCGCGTTCGTGCCGGAGCTTGTCTCGCAGGAATGCCGGAATCTGCAAAACGCCATGCAGAGCGTACTGGACGACAAGAGCGCGTACTGTGAGCGGCAGCTGCTCCGGGCCATGTGCCGGGGCGAACGCTACGCCTGCGGCCGTCTCGGAGAGCCGGAAGAGCTTGATAAAATCGACGTGCGCACGCTCTGGGCGCACGATAAGTCGGTGCTGGCCTCGTCGCGCGCGGAGCTTTTTTATCTCGGCAGCAAATCCGTCGGAGAAGCGGAGGCGCTGCTGCAGCCGCTTCTGGCGCATCTGCCGCGCACGGCCTGCGTCCCGGTCGGAACAAACCCCAGCCCGCTGCCGCAGGAGCTTCGGAGGTTTTCCGAAACAATGCCGCTTGCGCAGAGCCGGATCTCGCTGGGCTTCCGCACGGATGTGACGCTGCGAAGCGCGCAGTATCCCGCGATGCTGCTTCTGAACGCGATGCTCGGCGGAGGTGAACAGAACCGGCTCTATACCGTCGTGCGCGGGCGGATGGCATTGTGCTACGAGGCCGGGAGCTGGTACGACGGACACAAGGGCATTCTCGCTGCGTCCGCAGGCTGCGGACGCGCGGATCTGCCCGCTGTGGAAGAAGAAATCCTGCGTCAGCTTGCGGAGCTGGCCGCGGGCCGCTTTTCGCAGGCAGAGCTGGAAACGGCCCGCACGGGGCTGCTTTCCGATCTGCGATTGCTGTGCGACAGTCCCGGCAGGCTTGACGAATTTTACACAGGCCGCGCGGCGGCGGGCGTTTCGCAGACGCCTGCCGGACTTGCCGCCGCGCTCCGCGCCGTCACGGCGGAGGATATCTGCGCCGCCGCGCGCGGCGTGCGGCCCGATACGGTCTATACGCTGGAGGAAGCATGAGCTGGAACAACTATCCTGCACTTGGTGAGTGCTGCTATACGGAAACGCTTCCGAACGGCCTGCGCCTGCGCGTCGTGCCGAAGCCGGGCTTTGCCGGGAAATTCGCGTTTCTGGGCGTGAATTTTGGCTCATGCGACACACAGCTTCCGCAAGGCGGCGGCTGGCAGACCGTGCCGGACGGCACGGCGCATTTTCTCGAGCACCGGATGTTCTGCCTCCCGGACTGCGACCCGGAGACGGAATTTTCCCGCCTCGGCGCGGAGGCGAACGCCTTTACCGACTATGCCATGACCGGCTATTATTTCACCTGCACCGACCGCTTTGACGACTGCCTGCGCCTGCTTCTGCGCATGGTATCGACACCCTGCTTCCCGTCGGAGGTTATGGTGGACGAACGCGCCGTCATTGCAGATGAGCTCGCGCTCTATGATGATTCGCCCGAGGACTGCGTGCAGGAGCAGCTGTGCCGCGCGCTCTACCGCCGCCACCCCATCCGCATCCCCATCGCAGGCTCCCGCCGCTCCATCTGCGCCGTCACGCCGGAGCTGCTGCAGCGCTGTTTTGACGCGTTTTATGTTCCGTCCAATATGGCGTTCACCGTCATGGGCGACGTGGACGCGGAGACCGTCTCGCGCCTTGCGCGGGAGGTCCTGCCGCCGGACTTCTCGCCGCCTCCCGCGCGTCCCTGCGGTGAAGCGGAGCCTGCTCGCGCGTTCCGGCACAGAACGCGCCGGACGCTCCCGGTCAGCCAGCCGGTGTTTGCCATCGGCTTCAAGACCGCGCCGTCCGCCGACCCGCTCCGGCAGGAGCTGACCGGACAGCTTGCCGCAGAGCTGCTGCTGGGCGAAAGCGCGGCACTGTACGAGGACCTTTATACGCGCGGACTGATCGACGCGGACTTTTCCTCCGGCTTCACACGCGTACCCGGCGCGGCGTTTTTGCAGGCCGGCGGCGCGGGCCGTGACCCGGAGGCGGTGCTGGAGGCCATTTTGCAGGCGCCGAAGACCAGCTTTTCGCCGGAGCGCTTTGCACGGCTGAAAAAATCCGTGCGCGGCAGACTCCTGCGGGAGCTTGACGGATTCGAATCGACCTGCTATCGTATATGCGAGGCCATATTCGCAGGCGGAGACTGCTTCTGCGAGTTTGATCTGCTGGATTCCATCACGCTTTCCGACACAGAAGCGCTGCTGATGCAGACAGTCACACCGGAACGCGCCGCGCTCAGCGTTGTTGCACCGGAAGAAGCGTAGATTTTGGACGCACCAATTGCAGGGGTTGATGCCCACATCGGCCCGGCAGAATGCACTATTTTAACGGAAATCTTCGGTGAATCCGTACTGCCCTGCAAATTTCGAACGCAAAGCGTTTTTACCGCAGATATTAAAACGCAGCTACCTACAAATCTGTTGTACCATAACAGGCGGCGCGTACCACAGCGCACGTAAGGTGACTTGGTGTGTTCGCAGGGACTAAAATTCAGGTCCTCGCCTGAATTGTACCCGCAGCAGGCACCAAACGCGTCCCAGCACTCTTTTCTCCCCTGTCTTTTCTCTTGCGAGAGAACAGACAGGGCCGCCGGAGGCAAACGCCTCTCAATTCATTAGGAGGAATTCATATGTTTCTCGCATCTCCCATCACATTCCCGAATCTCGGCATCGAGATCGATCCAAGCCCCGTGGCCTTTACGGTCTTTGGGAAGGACATCTACTGGTACGGCATCATCATTGCCGCCGGGTTCCTGCTCGCCGTGTTCTATATGCTCGCGCGGGCGAAGGACTTCGGCATCACGCAGGACGACGTGCTGGACATGATCCTCTGGGCCGTGCCCATCGGCGTGATCTGCGCGCGTCTGTATTACTGCATTTTCTATTGGGAGCTTTACGCCGACGATCCCATTTCCATCCTCTACATCTGGGAGGGCGGGCTTGCCATCTACGGCGGCATCATCGGCGGCGCAGTTACGCTGCTCGTCGTTGCGAAGCGCAAGAAAATTCCGGCTCCCGTCCTGCTCGACGTGGCGGGCATGGGCGTCATCATCGGCCAGCTTATGGGCCGCTGGGGAAACTTTATGAACCGCGAGGCGCACGGCGCTGTCACGGATACGTTTTTGAAGATGGGCCTGCAGGATGCGTCCGGCGTCGTGACGTATTACCACCCGACGTTCCTCTATGAATCCGTCTGGAACCTGATCGGCTTCATCGGCCTGCATTTCTTCTCGAAGAAGCGGAAATTCGACGGTGAGGTGTTCCTGGCCTATGTGGCGTGGTACGGCCTTGGCCGCGTCTGGATCGAGGGGCTGCGCACCGACAGTCTGTACCTGTTTTCCACCGGCATCCGCGTCAGCCAGCTTGTGGCGGCAGTCTCCTTCCTTGCCGCGGCGGGAATCCTCGCGTGGGTGCTCGTCAAAAAGAAGCCCGCGCGCGAATCTCTCTACGTCAACCGCAAACGCGAAGAACCGCAGGCGGACGAAAAACAGGCCGATTAAAAGAAAATTTACAAAATAACTGACATTCCGCATCACTTGCCTATTCCATTTTTTTCGGACAGGTGGTATACTACAGGAAATAACAAAGCAAATATGCTGCTGAAAGGAGCTTCTCCCATGCGTTTTTCTGAAAATTTTGAAGCTGCAAAGAACATGGCCGTAGAGGCCGCCCAGACCGCTGCCGCAAAGGCGAAGGAGCTGGCTGCCGTCGCAAAGGCCAACATTTCCATCTATGCCGAGGAAGACAAGGTCAAGAAGGCCGAGATCGAGCTGGGCAAGCTGTATTACCGCGACTACGCCGTCGGTGAAGAGCTCGACACTGCCGAGTATCTGCCGTGGTGCCAGAAGATCGACGAGTCCAAGAAGGCCATCGCCGAGCTGAAGGACTTCATCGCCTCCCTCCGCGAAGACGAAGCGCCCGCCGAGACCGAGGCCGCTCCCACGGACGACGATTTTGAGATCGTTGTCGCCGACGACGAGCCCAAGGCTGACGAGACGCCCGCCGTCGAGGCTCCGAAGACGGAAGAAGCCCCCGCTGAGGAAGCTCCCGCCGAGGACGCCCCCAAGGCAGAAGAATAAGCCTGTCAGAACCGGACGCATTGCTCGCAGTGCGCCCGGTTTTTCTGCTTTTTGAAGGAGACGGCCCATGCGACGGCTCTGCCTGTTCACCGGCGGCTTCGCCGCTGCCGCTGGTTTGTATCTGTTTCTGCTGCACGGTGCGCCAGGCGTGCTGCTCGCCGCGCTTGCAGCGGTCTGTGCGCTGCTGTTTCTGCTCCGGCGTCCGATTTTGCGCCGGGCGGCGGTCTGCGTGCTGGGCCTTTTGGCCGGATTTGCCTGGTGCCGTGGGTACGAGGCGCTTTTTCTGCGCCCGTTTTCTGCTCTTTCCGGCGAAACAGCCGCGTTTTCCGCGCAGGCGCTTGCCACTCCGCAGGAAAGCAGCTACGGGCAGTCCGTCTCCGCCCGGCTGACGCTGGACGGAAAAAGCTGCATGGCGGTCATTTATTTTGACGAGGCCGACGGTGAGATCCTTCCCGGAAGCCTCCTGTCCGGCACGGCAAAGTTCACCACGGCGCAGGAAAAGCATCTGCGCGGCAAGGATTACGATCTGTCGCGCGGCGTATTCCTGACGGCAAGCTGCCGCGAAACGCTGCACGCCGAGCCGGGCCGCGCATCAGTCTGGCTTGCCCCGGCTCTGTTTGCCGGACGCCTCCGCGCGGCGATCCAGTCCGCATTCCCGTCTGACACGGCGGGCTTTGTACAGGCGCTGCTGCTGGGCGATAAAACAGGGCTCCGCTACGAGGATCAGAACGATCTGGCCATCGCGGGCATTTACCATGCCGTCGCCGTGTCCGGTATGCACGTTTCGATTTTGCTCGGCATGATCCTGCTGCTGTGCGGCGGGAACCACCGGCTTGCGGCGGCGCTCGGTCTGCCTGCCGCCGTGTTTTTTATCGTCATGACCGGCGCACCTGCCTCCGCAGTCCGTGCAGGCGTGATGCAGGCGCTGGTCCTGTGCGCGCCGCTCGTGCGCCGGGAGAATGACCCGCCGACGACTATCTGTGCAGCCCTTCTCGTTCTGCTTGTGCAAAACCCATGGTCGCTTCTGAACGTGGGGCTGCAGCTTTCGTTCGCTTCGACGGCGGGGATCGTCTTCTTCGCGGGCGGGCTTTACCGGAGCCTCTCGGAAAACCGGCTCCTCTTGCGCCTGCTGCGGCCCAAGAATGTTCTCAGTTCGCTTCTGCGCGCCATGCTGACGGCGCTCTGCTGCACGATCTCGTCCATGGTCTTCGCGCTGCCCATTACGGCGCTTCAATTTGGAACTGTCTCGCTTGCCGCGCCGGTCGTGAATGTGCTGGCGCTTTGGATGCTCTCGATCGTTTTCTGTGCCGGGCTGCTCACGGCGCTGCTTGCGCTGGCCCTTCCGGCGGCGGCAGGCTTCTGCGCATGGGCGCTGAGCTGGCCGGTGCGGCTGGTGCTGCTGCTCGTGCGGAGCGCGGCAAAGCTCCCGTTCGCGGCGCTTTATCTTGAAAACGGATATCTGATCGCAGCGGCGGCCTTTCTCTATGGGCTTGCGCTTCTGCTGGCCCTGCGCCCGAGGGCCGTCCAGTTCTGGCAGGCCGCTGCCGCAGCCGTGCTCGTCACGGCCTGCTGCATGGGGCTTTCCTGCGCGGATTACGCGCTGCCGGAGGCCTGCTTTTCCATGCTCGATGTTGGGCAGGGACAGTGCCTCGTCAGCCGCAGCGGAGAAAGCGTCAGCGTGATCGACTGCGGCGGGCAGGAGGACGCCAGCGGCGAGACAGCCGCGCGGTTTTTGCTTGCGCGCGGCGTGACGCAGGTCGACCGGCTCATTCTCACGCACTTTGACGCAGACCACTGCAACGGCGTCCGGCAGCTTCTGCGGCGCGTGCGCGTCAAAACGCTCTATGTGCCGGACGTATCGCCGGAAAATAACCTCCGCACGAAAATCCTGTTCGCCGCCGCGCAGGCGGGCGCTGAAATCCGGTTTGTCACGAACGATCTGACGCTGCCGGACGGCATGCGCATGTTTGCGCCTACCGGAAGCGCGGAGGAAAGCAATACCGGGCTTTGCGTCTTGGCAGCGGGCGAAAAATATGATATTCTAGTGACCGGCGATTTGTCCGAGCAGGCGGAGTACCGGCTGCTGTCCACGCATGCGCTGCCGCGTGCCGCCGTGCTCGTCGCAGGGCATCACGGCGCGGCTTCGTCCACGTCTGAGGCGCTTCTGCGCGCCATCCGGCCGGAGGCCGTGCTCATCTCTGTGGGTGCGGACAACCGATTCGGACATCCGGCGGACGAAACGCTCCGCCGCATTGAAAAAGCCGGCGCGGCGGTCTTCCGCACCGATCTGTCCGGCACCATCACCATCAGGGGGTAAGCAAATGGCAAAAAAAAAGCCTGACGACGCCGCTGCCGAGGCTGAGCGCCGCTTCAAAGCGGATCTGAAGGCCGGAACGCTCGGCAGCTTTTATATTATCTGCGGCGAGGAAGCGTTTCTGCGCAGCCATTATGTGGAGCTTGCCACGAAAAAACTCACCGACGGCCCGGCGGGCGAGTTTAACTTCCACCGCTTTTCCGCCGACGACTGCACGCCGCAGGCGCTGGCTGACGCGATCGACGCCATGCCCATGATGGCCGAGCGGACGCTCGTGCGCGTGGACGACGTCGACCTGTTCAAGCAGCCGGAGGGCGCGCGGGAGCAATATGCCGCCATTCTGTCCGATATCCCGGATTACTGCTGCGTGCTGTTCGTCTATGACACGGTGGAATTTAAGATCAACAGCACGATGAAAAAGCTGGCGGCCGCCGTCAAGGAGCACGCGCAGATCGTTTCGTTCGACAAGCAGTCCGAGCGCAGTTTGTGCGCGTGGATCACGCGCCACTTCCGCGCGCACGGCAAGAGCGTCACGGACGAGCTGTGTCAGTATCTGATCTTCCGCACCGACGGGCTGATGACCACGCTCGGCGGGGAGATCGACAAGATCGCCGCTTATCAGGAGGGCGAGGCCATCACGCGCGGGGCCATCGACGCGGTGGTCATCCCGGCGCTCAGCGCGCAGACCTTTGACATCAGCGACGCGGTCGTGAACCGGGATTTTGAAAAGGCCCTCTTTAAATTGCAGGAGCTTTACGCCATGCAGACCGATCCCATCGTTGTGCTGGGCGCCATCGGCGCGCAGCTGCGCAGGCTCTATTACGCGCGGGTCATTCTCTCCTCTGGCGGCGGACAGAAGGAGCTGATGGAGCTGACGGGGCTCAAGAGCTATCCCGCGGGTCTGACCATGACGGCGGCCCGCCGTGTGACCGACCGCTTCTGCCAGAGCGCCATCCAGCTGGTTCTGGATACGGACCTCTCCATGAAGACGAGCGCAGGCGAACAGGAGCAGCTTCTGGAGCTGCTGCTCGTCCGGCTTGCGCAGGAGGCGCAGCATGGATAAACAAAAGCTTCGGCAGGCTATCGTCGTCGAGGGAAAATACGATCAGAATACGCTCCGCCAGATCGTTGATGCGCCGATTTTTACAACAAACGGCTTCGCCGATATGAAAGACCCGGCGCTTCTGCGCCTGCTGCAGCAGGCCGCACAGACGACCGGCCTTGTGATCCTGACCGATTCGGACGGCGCGGGGTTTCTCATCCGCAACACGCTCAAAAGCGCGCTGCCGGAAACGGGCGTGCTGCACGCGTATATTCCCGATCTTCCCGGCAAAGAAAAACGAAAAGCAGCCCCCGGAAAAGAAGGACTGCTCGGCGTGGAGGGCATGACGCCCGAAATTCTTCTCAAAGCCCTGCGCGATGCAGGCGCTGAATTTGCAGACGGCAGTACGCCTCCGCCCGCAAGGGAGCCGATCACCAAGCAGGATCTGTTCGCCCTCGGCCTTTCCGGCGGCCCTGAAAGCGCAAAAACGCGCGCCGCGCTTTTAAAGGCGCTCCGCCTGCCCGCGCACATGAGCGCAAACGCGCTGCTGCAGGCGCTCAACGTCCTGTTTTCCCGCGAAGAATTTTTCACGCAGGCCCGCAGGCTTCTGGAACCGTAAAACCAGCCCCCGGCTCTCGCCGGGGGCATCAGTTTGCAAAAAAATGTTACAGTGTCAGTGTGTGATAGACCCCGCCGGAGAGCGTTTTCCATTCGAAAACGCCATCCTCCAGCGTCATATAGCCATGTGCGGAGCCGTTTTTCGGGATGGAGACAGAGCCGGGGTTGAGATAGAGGTTGTTTTCGCCGAACGGCTCCCACGCGGGCACGTGCGTGTGGCCGTGCAGGAGGATATCGCCGGGGCAGAGCGGCGGCAGATGCGCGGTGTTATAGACGTGGCCGTGCGTGGCGTAGATCAGGCGGCTTCCGGCCGGGAAAATGCTGTAATCGGCCAGGATCGGGAAGGTCAGCACCATCTGGTCGACCTCCGTGTCGCAGTTGCCGCGCACGCAGAAGAGGCGTTCGCGCCGCTCGTTGAGCATGGCCAGCACCTGCTTGGGCGCGTATTCATCCGGCAGATCGTTGCGCGGGCCGTGGTAGAGAATGTCGCCCAGCAGCAAAAGCCTATCAGCCCCTTCCCGGTCAAACGCGGCAAGCAGCTCACGGCAGTACCCCGCCGCGCCGTGGATATCCGATGCGATCATGAGCTTCATAAAACCCCTCCTCAGCCCTTTGCGAGATCCTTTACGACCTCGCCCGCGATGATCAGTCCTGCCACCGACGGCACGAAGGCCGTGCTGCCGGGAATATCGCGGCGCTCGGTGCACTTATGCTTTGCGCCCGGCGGGCAGATGCAGTGGCTGCGGCAGCTGATGGACATATCCTCGATGGGTCTTGTGGGAATTTCATCGGAATAGACGACCTTCAGATGCTTGACCCCGCGCTTTCTGAGCGCCGTGCGCATCACGCGCGCAAGCGGGCAGCCGCTGGTCTTGTAGATATCGGCTACGCGGAAGCGGGTCGGGTCGAGTTTGTTGCCCGCGCCCATGCAGCTGATGATAGGCACACCCGCCTTCTGCGCCTCGAGAACCAGCGTGACCTTGGCTGTGACGGTGTCGACGGCGTCGACCACGTAGTCATAGTCCGAAAAATTGAATTGATCCGCTGTCTCCGGCAGATAGAAGCACTGATGCACGCGCACGTCGCAGTCCGGGTTGATCTCCAGAATGCGCTCGCGCATGACCTCGACCTTGTACTTGCCGACGGTTTTGCGCGTGGCAATGATCTGCCGGTTGAGGTTCGTCAGACAGACCTTGTCGTCGTCGACGAGATCAAACGCGCCCACGCCGCTGCGCACAAGCGCCTCGCAGACATAGCCGCCCACGCCGCCGATGCCGAACACGGCCACGCGCGCACGCTTCAGCTTCTCCATGGCCTCCGTGCCGAGCAGAAGCTGCGTTCTTGAAAATTGATTGAGCATAGCATCCTCGATTACATATAAAATTTATAGGCTTATCATACGTACAGGGGCGTACCCTGTCAAGGGATTCGCGGTGCTTTTGGGCAGATTCATGAAAATAAACCGTGACATTTTGCCGGTCTTCGTTTAAACTGGGATCAGATCCATACGCGGAAGCGTCCGCGCATCAAAAAACGAAAAGGGGAGAATCGTTTTGAAGGAAAGCTATAAGCCCTTGCTGACGCCGTGGAAGATCGGCAAGGTCGAGCTCAAGAACCGCATCGTGCTCACCAGCATGGGCGGCACGGATCTGTTCGGCTGGATGGAATGGAACCATTTTGACAAGGACGGCGCGCGCTTTATCCTTGAAGTTGCGAAAAACAATGCCGGTCTTGTCCTGCCCGGCTGTCAGCCGGTGTATAATCCGATGTACGGCCAGTGGCTGCACAAGAACAAGAAAATGTACGACGATCTGGCAAAGTGGATGCCGGAGTTCCATAAGACGGGCGCGAAGCTGTTCGTGCAGCTGACGGCGGGCTTCGGCCGGAGCTTTACCGTGTCCGAGATGATGGAAAAGCTCTACAACAATCCCGTGCTGCGCGTGCTGTCGAAGCCGGTCATGGATCTCGACAAGATCACGGCCTCGGCCAGTCCGTCGCCCAACCGGTGGTCGGACAAGCTGCCGTCGCGCGAGATGACGAAGGCGGAAATTCAGGAATTCATTGACTCGTTCGCCAAAAGCTCGAAGCTCTTGCAGGACGCGGGCGTCGACGGCGTGGAGGTCCATGCCGTGCACGAGGGCTATCTGCTCGACCAGTTTACGCTCCACTACGTCAACAAGCGCACGGATGAGTATGGCGGAAGTCTGGAAAACCGCTACCGCTTCGCCGCCGAGATCGTCAAGGCCATCAAGGCCGCCTGCGGCCCGGATTTCCCGGTGTCGCTGCGCTATTCCGTTGTCTCGAAGACCAAGGGCTTCCGGCAGGGCGCGCTGCCCGGCGAGGAGTATGTCGAGGCGGGCCGCGACATGGCCGAGTCCGAGATCGCCGCGAAGTTTTTGCAGGATGCGGGCTATGATATGCTCAACTGCGACAACGGCACGTATGACGCGTGGTACTGGGCGCACCCGCCGGTGTATATGCCCGAAAACTGCAATCTGGCGGAGGTCGAGCACATCAAAAAGTTCGTCGACATTCCCGTTGTCTGCGCGGGCCGCATGACGCTGGACGCTGCCGCGGAGGCCATTGCCGCAGGCAGGCTGGACGGCGCGGGCTTTGCGCGGAATTTCCTGGCCGACCCGGAGTGGTTCACCAAGGTGCTTGAGGGCCGTGAGGACGATATCCGCCCGTGCATCCTCTGTCACAACGGCTGCTTCAATATGTGCCACTACAAGGGCGTGCCGAATGATCAGGATCTGAGCGACTCCCTGCATCTGGCGCGCTGCGCGGTCAACGCCGAAATGATGCAGTGGGACAAGCACTATATCAAAAAGACGAACGATCCGAAGACCGTCCACATCGTCGGCGGCGGCATCGGCGGCATGGAGGCTGCCCGCGTGCTGACGCTGCGCGGCCACAAGCCCATTATTTATGAAAAGTCCGGCGTGCTCGGCGGCACGTTCATCGCGGCCTCGTCCGAAAGCTATAAGGGTAAGCTCCGCGACCTTCTGACGTGGTACCGCCGGGAGATGGAAAAGCTCGGCGTGGAGGTCCGCCTGAACACCGAGGTCAAAGAGATCGCGTCCTTCGGCACTGACCCCGTCATCATCGCCACCGGCTCGACCCCGCGCGTGCTCAAAAAGGTTCCCGGCCACGAGAAGATGCTCGAGGCCTGTGAATATCTGCTCGGCGCACCCGTTGGTGAAAAGATCGCCGTCGTGGGCGGCGGCCTGACCGGCTGCGAGATCGCGTATGAGCTGGCGCTGCAGGGCAAAGACGTCACGATCGTCGAGATGAAGGACGATCTGGTGTCCCAGAAGGGCGTCTGTCTTGCCAACAGCTCGTATCTGCGCGAGTGGTTCGCGTGGAAGCAGGTGCCCGTCTATCTGGAAACGACGCTCCGCGAGGTCAAAGACGGCTCCATTGTCTGCGCGGCAAAGGACGGCTCCTCCGTCGAGATCCCGTGCGACACCGTCATTTCCTCCGCCGGCTATATCTCCACGCCGCTTGTCGAGGAGAAGGGCCATAAAAACGTCCAGCTCGTCGGCGACTGTCTGCGCGTCGGAAACCTCCGCTCCGTCGTCTGGCGTGCCTATGAGGCTGCCATGAAGATCTGAGTATAACAGCACAAAGAGGCTGTCCCGCACGTATCCGGGACAGCCTCTTTTGATCGGTTCTGCGTTCGGACAGGATCAGTCCGGCCAGAGGCGTTCTTCGTAGACGCCTGCGGCCTTGAGCGCACAGATCGCCTCCTTGACGGAGGCCAGATCCTCTCGGTAGGTCACGCCATGCCAGACCTCCTCGCAGGGCAGCACGCGCACACGGGCCGTTCCATCCTCCAGCTGCTGGTTGACGGCGTTCGGAAGATAAAACTCACACTTCATCGGGTTCTGCGGGACCTGCTGCGCGAGGAACGTGCTGAGCCGCGACCAGAGCTCCGACACCATCGGCTGGGTAAAGCCCCAGAGGTTCATGGACACAATGGTGTCGCCCGGCAGGTCGACAAACTGTGTGCCGTCCTCGGTATAGGCGGCATGGTCGCCGCGCTGGTAGATCTGCATCCGCTCGGTAATGCTCGTGAGCATCCCGTTTTCGACCTCGCACACGCCGCGCGCCACAGAGCCGAACTCCGTCACGGTGTTGCGCACCCGGTAGCCGACCATGGCGTAGCAGTGCTCATCGTCGTTCGTGCGCAGAAACTCATAGATCGTGCTGAACGCCGTGCGGCCGTAGAAATCGTCGGAGTTGATGACCGCGAACGGCCCGTGCAGCACGTTCCGGCAGCAGGCAACGGCCTGTCCCGTGCCCCAGGGCTTGACGCGTCCGTCCGGGACAGAATATCCCGCCGGGATATCCGTCAGCTCCTGATAGACGTATTCGACATGGAAAAACCGCTCCATGCGGGTCCCGATGCGCTCCCGGAAGAGCGCCTCGTGCTCACGCTTGATAATAAAGACAAGATCACGGAAGCCTGCGCGTCTTGCGTCGTACATGGAAAAATCGATAATACTGTGTCCTTCCCGGTCGACAGGCTCCATCTGCTTGAGCCCGCCGAACCGGCTGCCCATTCCGGCGGCCATGATGACGAGCTTCGGTGCTTGTTTCTGCATAGGTACGCCTCCTGCAAGTTACTGTCTCTATGGTATCGGTTTCCCTGGGAGATTGCAAGCCCCTTTCACGGGAAATTTTGCGTCCGACACGAATGGCTTGCAGAACACGCTCCGGTGTGGTACACTATGTTAAATCTTAAATCCATGTAAAATCGGAGGTGAACATTACGGGCCTTTCTTCTCTGATCGCCAATACAAGTCCGGTCGCGGGCGTGATCATTTCTGTCGCGCTGATGCTGTTTTCCGGCTTCGCGATGACGCGGCTGACGAAGCTTGCGCGTCTGCCGAATGTGACCGGCTATATCCTCGCCGGGATCCTCATCGGGCCGTATGTGCTGAACCTTGTGCCGCAGCGCATCATTGACGGCACGGACTTTCTTTCCGATATCGCGCTGGCCTTCATCGCGTTCTCAACAGGCGAGTTCTTCAAGCTCTCCGTTCTGAAAAAAAGCGGTATGAAGGTCGTCTGGATCACGATCTTCGAAGCCGTTCTGGCCTCGGTCTTTATTTTTATTCTGACGTTTCTCGTACTCCGGCTCGAGCTGGCCTTTTCCATCGTGCTCTCTGCGCTTGCCTCGGCGACGGCTCCGGCCTCGACAATGATGACCATCCGGCAGACGGGAGCCAAGGGCGATTTCGTCGACACGCTGCTGCAGGTCGTGGCGCTGGACGATGTGGTGGGGCTGGTTCTGTATTCCATCGCCATTTCCGTCGCGCTGGCTTCCTTAAGCGGCGCAAGCGGCTTTTCGTTCGAAACGCTGGGAAAGCCGGTGCTGCTGAATCTGCTGGTGCTGGCGCTGGGCAGTGCGTTCGGGCTGTTCATGAAGCTGCTCATGCCCCAGAAGCGCTCGAAGGACAATAAGCTGATCATCTCCGTCGCGCTCCTGTTCGCGTTCTGCGGCGTGTGCGCGCTGCTGGATATCTCTCCCCTGCTCGGCTGCATGATGATGGGCACGGTCTATACGAATATTGCGGACGACGACAAGCTCTTCAAGCAGCTGAATTATTTCAGTCCGCCGATTTTGCTTCTGTTCTTCGTCCGCTCCGGTATGTCGTTCCAGCTGGACGCGCTGGTGTCCTCGTCCGGGGATCTGAACGGCGTGCCGCTGCTCGTGATCGGCGTGAGCTATTTCCTCGTGCGCATTCTCGGCAAATACGCGGGCGCATGGCTGGGCTGCAAGCTGGTCAAAAAGGATAAGCTGGTGCGCAATTATCTGGGGCTGGCGCTCATCCCGCAGGCAGGCGTGGCCATCGGTCTGGCCGCCCTCGGCGCGCGGACGCTCGGCGGCGCGATGGGAAGCGACCTGCAGACCATCATTCTCGCGTCCAGCGTTCTGTATGAGCTGATCGGCCCCGGCTGCGCAAAGCTGGCGCTGTATTTGTCCAGATCGTATTCCACAAGGCTCGAAGACGTTGCCGCCGTGGAGGAGGTCACGGAAACGGGCGAACGGAAGTCCGACGTGCAGCTGCTCATCGAGCGGATCCAGAAGATCCAGTCCGAGCTTCCGGCGCTGGATAACGACATATCGGAGGAGGAAGCCGCCTTTACCGAGGCGGCGGAGGAGCAGCTGGCCCAGACGCAGGCGCAGCGCAGATTTTTCTATCTCAGGAGGTAACGGCATATGAAAACAGACTGGATCGCGGGACTTCTCGGCCCGTGGAGCGCGGAGCTGGCGCCCGGCTCGATTCTTCTCCGGCTGGCGCTCAGCATGGCGCTGGCCGCCATCATCGGCTGCGAACGTTCGAGCAAGCGGCACTCGGCCGGTCTTCGCACGTTCATTCTCGTGAGCCTCGCGGGCACAGCCACGATGCTCATCGATCAGTATCTCATGGAGCTTCTGCCGGTCACGATCCCGGTTTTGTCGGCGGCTGCCGTCATCGGCATCACGACGATCAGCGCCAATTCCATCCTCTTCAGCTCCAAGAACCAGATCAAGGGCCTGACGACCTCCGTCGGCCTCTGGTGCTGCGGCATCGTGGGGCTGGCGCTCGGCGCGGGACTGTATACGCTGGCGCTGGTGCTGTTTCTCGCACTGCTGTGCAGTATGTCGGGCCTTCCGGCGCTCGAAACACATCTGAAGGACCGCTCGAACCATTTTGAGGTGCATCTGGAGCTGAAAAACAAGCTCGATCTGCCGGGCTTCGTCTCGACCGTCCGCGCCCTCGGCATCCGCATCGACGATATCGAGTCGAATCCCGCGTACTTGAATTCCGGCCTCAGCGTGTTCACCGTCTCCTTCACCGTAAGCAGCGCGGAGCTCAAGCAGTATAAAAAGCACGGTGAGATCATCGAGGCGCTGCGGTCGCTGGATTACGTATATTATATCGAAGAAATGAACTGAACCCGGAATTCCTCCGGCTGCGGGCAGTTTTGCCGGAAAAGGGCTTGCAGCACGGCGTTTTTCGTACTATAATAGAAGAAAACGTCGGAAAAGGTGAGCATATGGAGATCAAGCGCGCAGCCGAGCTGCTTCGCGGTCTTGCAGACGGCGTCGACCCCATGACAGGCCGGCCGCTGCCGGACGAGAGCGTCTATAACCGCCCCGAGATCATCCGGGCGCTGCACTGCGTCCTGCGGGCGCTGCAGGAGCGTGCCGACGGCGCGGCCGCCACAAACGCGGGCCGAAGCTGGAGCGCGGAGGAGGAAGCGCGGCTGCTGCAGGAATACGGTGCGGGGCTCACGACCGAGACGATCGCGCGCCGCCACGGGCGGAGCATCGGCGCCATCGAAACGCGCCTGTCCGAGCTCGGCCAGCGTGACCAGATCCAGTTCAGCATGCGATAGGAGCCGCTTATGGAACGAACCAGACTGGAGCTTTTATTCGATCAGGAGCTGCTGCAGAACGCCGAGCAGGCCCGCATTCTGTGCGGCAGTCCCGTGACGCGCTTCGTGCGCAGCGTGCAGACCACCGGCGGCGTCGCTGCCGTGCGGGAGCTTTGCAGGCGGAACCGTCCATCCGACGCGTTCGATTCGCTTGCGCAGGCCGGCCGACTCGACCTGTCCGCGGAGGCCAGCGCCGTCAAGGGCAAATACGGCCCGCTCTTTACCGACGAGGAGGTCAATGCCTGTCTTGCGCTGCTTTTAGAAGCCGGATATTTTCAAAAAGCGGGACGGTAAGCACCGTCCCGCTTGGATTTCCGGGCAGCAGCCTTTTATGACAGGCCCAGAAAACAAAGTAGATTTTCACAGACCGATTGTGCTATACTGGACGCAGCAAGCATGGGAGGGAACGCCATGTATCCGAAAAAACAACCAAAAAGCGACCGGGAGAAATTCTGCGGCGCGTTTCAGAAAAAAGTAGGCTGCAAGCCCGAGCAGTATCTGCGCAGAAAGCTCGCGGGCGGTATGCCGGAGGCGGAGCTGCGGCGGCTTTATGATATGCTGGCCGTCGAGATCGCCATGAAGGCAAGATGCACCGCCATCCGCTATGACGCGCTGCAGCTGGAGCCTGCGGGCGAAACGGCGGCGGAGCGCCATATCCGCCGCGCGGCCACGCACGAGGTCCCTGTCTGCGCACGCTGCGGCGGACGCATGGTGCTGCGCACCGGACAGACCGGCGCGCGCAAGGGAAAGAAATTCTGGGGCTGCTCCAACTACCCGGCCTGCCGGTATACGAAGGACTTTGAAGCGCGGTCATGAGAAATTTCAAATTTATCATCAGCTATGACGGCTCCCGCTATTTCGGCTGGGAGCGCCAGCCGGGCCGCGACACGATCCAGGGCAAGCTGGAAGCCGTTCTGACGCGGATGTGCGGCACGGACGTGCAGGTCATCGGCGCGGGCCGCACGGACGCAGGCGTTCACGCAAGGGCCATGGCGGCCAACGCCTATATGGACACGGAGAAAACGCCGGAGGAGATCCGCGACTACATGAACCGCTATCTCCCGGACGATATCTGCGTGCAGGAGGCGAAGCTTGCCGCCGACCGCTTTCACGCGCGCTACCGCGCCGTCGGCAAGCTCTACACCTACACCTGCTACGTCGGCGATACGAAGCCGGTCTTTAACCGCAAATACGTCACCGTGCTCGATTACCAGCCGGATCTTGCCGCCATGCAGCGTGCGGCGGAATATCTCACCGGTGAGCATGATTACAAAAGCTTCTGTTCGAACCCGCAGATGAAAAAATCCACCGTGCGGATCGTCGATTCCATCGAGATCGTCCGGCGGAAGGAATATATCTATTTTAATTACCACGGCACGGGCTTTCTGCAGAACATGGTGCGCATCCTGACCGGAACGCTCCTGGAGGTCGGACAGGGCAAGCGCACGCCGGAGAGCGTCCGGCAGACGCTCGAAGCGAAGGACCGGACGCAGGCCGGGTACACCGCGCCTCCGCAGGGGCTGTGCCTGATGCGGGTGGATTATTGAAGGAGCCTGCTGCAAGGCTGAAAGTCTTCTATGAATTTGCAACTGCGGTACAACTTTTTCTTTTGCTTCTCCGAAAGAAAACCGACTCGGTTTTCTTGAATCTTTCCTGCGAAACCAAGACCCGTTCAAAAATTCCGACACTGTCCTTGAAGGCGTCGTAGGGGCCGATGCCTGCATCGGCCCGGCAGAATGCGCCGTTTTTATAGAAATCTTCAGCGAATTCGTAACTTCCCAACGGGCCGATGTGGGCATCGGCCCCTACAGGGCTCCGGCGAATCCGTACTGCCTTGCAAATTTTGAACGCAAGGCGCTTTTACCGCAGATATTAAATCGCAACTACTCACAAATCCGTTGTACCGTAACAGGCGGCGCGTACCCTAGCGCCCATAAGGTGAGTTCGTGTGCTCGCAGCGACTATAAATCAGGACTCACCTGAACCGCACCCGCAGAACGCACCAAACGCGTCCAAGCACTCTTTTCTCCCCTATCTTTTCTCTTGCGAGAGAAAAGATAGGGCCGCCGGAGGCTCGTCGGAGGGCGCAGCGTTCGTTATAACCGCACAATCTCCACCACCGTCAGCACCCGCTCCCGGATGCGGAAGCGCACGTCGAAGCCCGCGAAATTAAACCCGTATCGGCGCTCCGGATCGTGCTGATAGCCGGGGACCGGCCCGCAGGCGAGAGCCTGCCGCAGGCCTTCACGCTTTTCTTCCGGGATCATCGCTTCCAGCTCCGGCGGGAACACGACCGTCAGGGGCTCTGCGTCGCGCTTTCCGTCAAAGCCGTCGACGGCCTCCGGATGGCTGTCTGCATACGGAAGATACGGCTTGATGTCATAGACCGGCGTGCCGTCCACCAGATCGGCGCCCGCGACATACAAGACCGGGCCGTCCTTCGTATGAAGGTCGGCCTTGACAAGCTGCACGCAGGAAAGCCCCAGCGGGTTCGGCCGGAACGGCGAACGCGTAGCGAACACGCCCACGCGCGTCTTGCCGCCCAGCTTCGGCGGCAGCACCGTCGGCGACCAGCCTGCGCCCGCGACCTTATCAAACTCCCAGATGAGCCACAGATGCGAAAAATCCGCGATGCCGCGCAGACAGTCCGGATTGCGGTACGGCGGCTCGAACACGATCGTCGAGACAAGCCCGGACGCCAGCCCCGACTGACGCGGGACGCCGAACTTGGTCGGAAAATCGGTGTGGATACGGGCGATGGGTTCGATGTTCATGGCGGGCCTCCTGCAAGTCATGGTCAAATTGTATCACAGAAACAGAAAAATGCAAAATCCGTTTTACTTTTTCACGCAAAGCGCGTAAAATACAAGCTGCACAGGAGGTGCAAACGATATGCATGACGAATTGACAGCCGTCGATATCAAAAAAATGGAGCAGGAGGTCGAGTACCGCCGCCTGCAGCTGCGGCCGCAGCTGCTTGAGGACGTGAAGACCGCGCGCGAGTTCGGCGATCTCAGCGAAAATTTTGAATACAAGGCAGCCAAGCGGGAAAAAAGCCGCAACGACAGCCGCATCCGCTATCTTGAGCGCATGATCAAGACCGCGAAGGTCATCGACGCCAGCTCGAACCCGGACGAGATCGGCCTGTTTGACAAGGTGACGATCTATATCGAGGAGGACGACGAGGAGCAGACCATCGAGCTGGTCACCACACTCCGCCAGAACGCGCTCAAGGGCCTCATCAGCAAGGAATCGCCCGTCGGCAAGGCCGTCATGGGTCACAAAAAGGGCGACCGCGTGACTGTCCATGTGAACGAGACTTACAGCTATGACATCGTCATCCGCGACGTGCAGAAGGGTTCGGACGACGAAACGCTCCCCATCAGCAGCTATTAAGCAGCTGATGCTTCAGTTGGGAAAAGAAATTTGGTGAATTCGGCGATGTTCTCAGGAGCATTGCCGAATTTTTTCGACAGATTGACCGAAAAGTCGACAAATATATACAGTCCAAAGCTTGAAAAGCAGTGGGAAATATGATAAAATTTGTATAATGCAGGTAAAAGCGGCGCTTCAACGGAAGATACACCTGCTTGCTGCCGGCGAGGAGGGAGAAGTATGTTTTGCTCACATTGCGGCGCGGAGATCAATGACGACGCTTTTGTCTGTGTGAAATGCGGGTGCAGGGTCGATCAGAAGCTGCCTGCCGCACAGGCCAACGCCCAACGCGACGATACGATGGTCACGGTCATAAAGGTGTTTTTGATCCTGGGCTGCATCGCTGAGGGCTGGCTGCTCATTCCATTGGCATGGTGCATTCCGATGACAGTGAAGATCTTCAATTGTCTGAAAACCGGAACGCCGATCAGCACCGGAATGAAAGTATGCACGCTGCTGTTTGTCAGTCTGGTCGCCGGGATCTGCCTGCTCTGCATGGACGACAACAAGTAGCGGCCGCCGCAAGCAACCAGAAGAACGAATAAGAGAGGAGAAAAATTATGAAGTACTGTTCAAAATGTGGAACTGAAGTCCATGACGATGCGTTCGTCTGTCCGAACTGCGGATGCAAGCTGGATGATACGCAGAAAGGGCCTGTCGGACAGCTGTCGACGACCCGCAGTCTGGTCAAATTCATCCTGTTGTCCCTGATCACCTTTGGCATTTACGGCATCGTGGTGATGTCAAACGTCAGCACGGATATCAATACGATCGCAAGCAGATACGACGGCAAGAAAACCATGCACTACTGCCTGGTTCTGTTCATCTTCTCCTGGCTGACGCTGGGCATTGTGCCCCTTGTCTGGAACCATAAGATTTCCGACCGAATCGGCGCTGAGCTGACGCGCCGCGGCATCGATTATCAATTTGGCGCAGGCACCTTCTGGGGTTGGGGCATTCTGGGCTCTTTGATCCTCGTAGGCCCGTTTATCTACACCCACAAGCTGCTGACGGCCATGAACCGGCTTTCCGCAGACTACAACGTGAACGGCTAAGGGCAGCAGTTCGCAAAGCTCCGTCTGATCCGGCGTTCGAGCCGCTGAATATAAACCCGAGCGGGGCTGCCGCAAAGCAGCCCCATAAAAATAAGAGCGGGGCTGTCTCTTCGGGAGGCAGCCCCTTTGTGTTTTGGGGACGCCGCTTCGTGGGACAGCCCCGGCGGTGCTTTTGTTATTTCACAAACTTGTCGATCGCCTGACACAGCGCGTCGAGGGCCTGCTCGTCGTCGTGCTCGACAGCGTCGACGATGCAGTGCTGGATGTGGTCCTGCAGGATCACCTTGCCGATGTTCGTGATCGCTGCGCGCACGGCGGCGATCTGGATGAGGACCTCGCTGCAGTCCCGGCCGTCGGCGACCATCTTCCGCACGGACTCCAGATGGCCGATGGCACGGGACAGTCGGTTCAGGACGGCCCGCGTGTTTTCATGCACATGGCCGTGGCCGTTCGCGGCGTCGTGGCTGTGGGTATGATTGTGCGCTTCGTCGTGGGTATCCGTTTCGTGGTGCAGGTGGGGAATGTTGTGCTCATGCAGGTACGCATGGTCGTGAGAATGCTCGTGTTCCATGGGGGAACGCTCCTTATATCATAAATTACTTGTAATGTATCATATTTCACATGGAAATTCCACTTAAAATCGGGAAATGCCTGAAAAAGTTTTTGGAAAAACAGACAGACGTGCGCCCGACTGCTTTACAAAATCAAACGGAAAAGCTATAATACAAGCAAGAAAAAAAGTCTGGAGGAAGCATCCATGCACCTTGACCACGACCACGACGAAACCGTCCACAGCCATACGCATACCCATGCGGACGGCACGACCCACACCCATACGCACGCCCACGCGCACGACCATGAAAACGAGCATACGCATTCCCACGAGGACTGCGCGCACACCCACTGCGACGCCTGCGGCGGCTGTGAGCACAGCCCGAAGGAAGAGCTGATGGCTCTTATGAAATATATGGTCGGCCACAACGCCTCCCACGCCAACGAGCTTGCGAATCTCGCAAAGCAGCTGCAGGAGATGGGCGAAACGGCGGCCTACGACCAGATCATGCTGGCCGTGAGCGACTTTGAAAAGGGCAACCTGCGCCTGTCCACCGTGCTGGCGTCCATGCAGGCCCCGAACGCATAAGGAGCGAAAACGTTATGTGCCTTTCCAATGTCTATGAAAACAGCGTCGAGCAGAAAAACCTGATCCTGTCCAATGTGCAGCGCATCGACTGCAAGGACGGCTTCGTTGTGCTCTACGACCTGTTCGAGCGCGAAACCCGCGTCGAGGGCCGGCTTGCGACCATCGATCTGGTCGGCAACACCGCCGTCATCGTCAAAGCCTGATATGGCCGAGTACGAAGTCGTGCGCGAGGTGCAGAACCTCTGCGGCAACAACCAGATGCGCGACGTGTTCTTTGCGGAGATCGAGACGGACGACCCGGTTTCATGGGTGCGCGGCTTTCTCAAGGGGAAGGACGTGGAGCTGACCGTCGACGAAAAGGAAAACGGCGATCTGACCGTCTATGCCGTCTCCGGCGGCGTCAGCCAGAAATTTCTCATGACGAGAATCTGAGTTTCCCGCGCCAGCCATGCTAAGAATGTAAAAAGAAATGCTTTTTTTCATATATTTGCGCGCCGCAGGTCTTGTAATTGCCGGTCAAGTGTGATACGATAATTTTGTATCGAATCCATGCCGGCTCTGCGCCGGTATGCAGCCACTCAGGCAATCTATTTTGGATATGGAGGCAATTATGAGCGTAGCGGACATTTATGAAAAGAGAGCGACATTCTCCTTCGAGGTTTTCCCGCCCAAGACGGACGTGGGCATGGAAAAGCTGTGCGGCAAGGACGGAGTTCTGGACAAGCTCTACACCCTTGAGCCCGACTATATTTCCTGTACCTACGGCGCCGGCGGCACCAACGTCGGCAAGAACCTGGAGGTTCTGGACAAGATCCAGAAGGACGGCAAGTGCACCCCTGTGACGCACTTCACCTGCATCGGCAACGCCAAGGAAGATATCAGGGAAAAGCTGCAGACCTACCTTGACCACGGCATCAACCATATGCTCGCCCTGCGCGGCGACCTGCCCTTCGGCTGGACCGGCACGAACGGCGATCTGCACTACGCGACCGAGCTTGTCAAGTTCGTCCGCAAGGAGTTCGGCGACAAGTTCACCATTGCGGTCGCAGGCTCTCCCGAGGGCCATATCCAGTGCCGCAGCCTCGAAGCCGACATCGCTTTCCTGAAGCAGAAGCAGGACAACGGCGCGGACTTCATCATCTCCCAGCTCTGTTGGGATATGGACGCGTTCCGCTACTGGCTCGAGGCCATCCGCAACGCCGGGATCTGGCTGCCCGTCGACGTAGGCATCATGCCGATCCTCGATCAGGCTGCAACCATCAACATGGCCCTCAGCCGCAACGGCTGCGTCATGGACCGCAAGCTCTGCGAGATCATCTCCAAGAACTGGATCTTCCCGAACCCGTTCGACAAGGAGCCGTTCGACGCAGACGTCGCCGGCAAGAAGGAAAGCTTCCGCAAGGCCGGCATCGAATACACCATCAACCAGATCGACGAGTACCGCGCCTGCGGCGTTGACGGCATCCATCTGTACGCGCTCAACAAGTACGATGACGTCGCCTACATCGCAAAGGAAGCCGGTCTGATCGACCTTGTTTAATTACATCCCGATTCGGCAGGCGGGCGTATGCCCGCCTGCCGGAACCACGTTCCAAGGAGCGATTTTCTATGGCCAAAACCCATATCATTGCAGTTGCCGGAAAGGGCGGCGTCGGCAAGACGACGACCTGCGGCATGATCATTGACTATCTGTGCAAGCAGAAAAAAGGCCCCATTCTGGTCGTAGACGCAGACGCAAACTCGAATCTCAACGAGGTTCTGGGCGTCGAGGTCGAGACGACGCTGGGCGATATCCGCGAGGAAATGGCCCACGCCGAGCAGACGGGCACCGTGCCCGCCAACATGACCAAGGCTGACTATGCCGAGATGAAGTTCAACTCCGCGCTCATTGAGGAGGACGACTATGATATGCTCGTCATGGGCCGGACGCAGGGCAAGGGCTGCTACTGCTTTGTCAACGGCGTTTTAAAAACGCAGATCGACAAATATGTCGGCAATTACCGCTACATGGTGGTAGACAACGAGGCTGGTCTGGAGCATATCAGCCGCGGGACGCTTCCGCATGTCGACACCATGCTCCTCATTTCCGACTGCTCCCGCCGCGGCATTCAGGCCGTGGGCCGCATCGCCGAGATGATCCGCGAGATGGATCTGAAGCCCGGCGAAATGAAGCTGATCGTCAACCGTGCGCCGAACGGGGTTCTGAACCCCGGCGTCATGGAAGAGATAAACAAGTACGGCCTCCAGCTGGCAGGCGTTCTTCCGCAGGATGAGACTGTTTACGAGTACGACTGCGAAGGAAAGCCCAGCTCGCAGGTGCCGGACGATACGCCCGTCAAGAAGGCGCTCGCCGCCGTCATGCGGGACTTAAAGCTGTAAGCAAAAGACAATATTTTTATAGGGGGATTCACAACTATGCCTTTCGTTCCCAAGAAACAGGCGTTCAATGCGCACATCAATGAAGTTGTGCTGGGCGTTGGCGACAAGGCCACGGCCATCGGCGGTCAGAACGTGCTTCCGTTCCACACGTTTGACGCTGAGATCAAGAACGCACCGAAGATCGGCGTTGAGCTGACCGACCTCGGCATGGCGGAATACACCATGCCCGGCGAGAAGGCCTTCTACGCCGGCTGCACCACCGTGGCCGAAATGGCCAAGCGTGCAGAAACGCTCGAGGGCGCTTCTTTCATCTGCCTGCACCTCGAGGGCGCAGATCCCAACGGTCTGAACAAGTCCGTGGAGGAGTGTGTCCAGCTTGCCAAGGACGTCGCTGACGCGACGACCCTGCCGCTCGTTATCATGGGCTGCAAGAACATCGAAAAGGACACCGAACTGTTCAACAAGATCTCCGAAGCGCTGGCCGGGAAGAACATTCTGGTTCTGTCCGCGCGCGACGAGGACTACAAGACCGTCGTCGCCTCCGCCGGTATGGCCTACGGCCAGAAGGTCGGCGCGGAATCCGCCGTCGACATCAACCTCGCCAAGCAGCTCAACACCGTCATCACCCAGATGGGCTTCAACGCGCAGTCCATCGTCATGAACGTCGGCTCCGCTGCCGCAGGCTACGGCTATGAGTACGTCGCCTCCACGCTCGACCGCGTGAAGGACGCTGCGCTCAAGCAGGCGGACGCCATGCTCGAAATGCCCATTATGACCCCTGTTTCCGCTGACACCTGGGGCGTCAAGGAAGCCGTCATGTCCGAGGAAGACATGCCCGAATGGGGCAGCCAGGAAGAGCGCGGCATCGAGATGGAGATCACGACCGCTGCCGCCGTTCTGGCAGGCGGCTCCGACGCAGTCATTCTGCGCCATCCGGAAGCAGTAAAGACCATCGCCAAGATGATCGACGCGCTGATGTAAGCAGAGAGGGGGAACCATACTATGGCAGTTAAAGGTCTTGACATTTTCAAATTATCTCCGAAGAAAAACTGTAAGGAATGCGGCAGCCCCACCTGCATGGCATTCTGCATGAAGGTCGCACAGGGCGCTGTTCCCATCACCAAGTGCCCGTATATGTCCGAAGAGGCGATTGCCCTTCTGTCCGAGGCCACCGCGCCTCCCATGCAGACCATCACGGTCGGCGCGCACAAGCTCGGCGGCGAGACGGTTATGATGCGTCATGAGAAGACCCTCGTCAACCGCAATCTGTTCGCGGCGACGCTGTGCACCTGCATGGACGACGCTGCCGTTGAGGCTCGTCTTGAGGGCATCAGGAAGGTCGATTACGAGCGTATCGGCGAGCGCGAAATGGTCGAGTGCGTCTTCGTTCACGACGCAGGCGACTGTGCGAAGTTTGTCGAGCTGTGCAAAAAGGCAGCCGCTCTGCCCGACCGCACCGTCATCATCGACACCAAGGACGTCGAGACGGCGAAAGCTGCCGTCGAGGCCATCAAGGACAGCAAGCCCATCCTGAACGGCGCAAACAAGGACAACTTCAACGACATGAACGAGATCGCCAAGGCGGCGGGCCTCGTTCTGGGCGTCAGCGGCACGGATCTGTCCGAGCTGCACGATACCGTTGCCGCACTCGAAAAGGCCGGCAACAAGAACCTCATTCTCGACGTGACCGCTCCCACCATCAAGGAGACGTTCGCAAACGCTGTGCTCGTCCGCCGCACCGCCATCAAGGACGGCGACCGCACGTTCGGCTATCCCTCCATTGTCAATCTGGGCGTTCTGTGCAACCATGACGAGCATCTTGAGACGGCTCTGGCCGCCATGTTCGTCGTCAAGTACGGCTCCATCATCGTCATGGACAAGGTCGGCTACGCTGAGGCGCTGCCGCTCTACGGCCTGCGTCAGAACATCTTCACCGACCCGCAGAAGCCGATGAAGGTCGCCCCCGGCATCTACCCCATCAACGGCGCCGGTCCCGACGATCCCTGCGCGCTGACGGTCGACTTCGCGCTGACCTACTTCTTGGTCTCCGGCGAACTCGAGCGCTCCAAGATTCCCGTGAACCTGCTCATCACCGACGCATCCGGTATGTCCGTTCTGACTGCATGGGCCGCGGGCAAGTTCTCCTCCACGTCCGTCAAGAAGTTCTTTGACGAATTCGATATCGCCTCCAAGATCAACAACCGCACCCTCATCATTCCGGGCAAGGTCGCCGTCATGAAGGGCGAGATCCAGGACAAGCTGCCTGAGTGGAACGTCGTCGTCGGCACCCGTGAGGCGGTCGAGCTGGTCAAGTACCTGCGCGACGGCGAACACATCAAGGCCGCCGAGGCTGCCGCTGCCTCCAAGGCTCCCGCCGCGGAGAAGAAGGAAGCTGCCGACGCCAACGCGCCGCTCGATTTCGAGAAGATTGCTGCGTCCATCCCGGCCATCGAGGTCGTCGACATGGGCGTGAGCTACAAGCAGCGTGATCCGGAGTCCCCGAAGTTCGTCACCATCGGCGAACGTATCCACTGCATCTCCCCGGTCATCCGCGAGGCCATGAACACCATGAACCCCGAGCCCATCCTGAAGCGTGCTGCCGAGCAGATCAAGGCCGGCGCAACGTATCTGGACGTCAACATCGGCCCGGCCGAGTCCAACGGCCCCGAGCTTATGACCTGGGCAGTCAAGCTGCTGCAGGAGAACTTCAACAACGTGCCTCTGGCACTCGATACCGCCAACAAGCGCGCCATCGAGGCCGGCATCAAGGTCTACAACCGCACGAACGGCAAGCCCATCGTCAACTCCGCTGACGCAGGCTCCCGTATCTCCTATATCGATCTGGCTGCGGCCAACGACGCCATCTGCATCGCGCTGTGCTCCGCTGACGGCATCGCAAAGGACAACGAAGAGCGCATGATGCACTGCCATCATATGCTCGAGCGCGGTCTGTCCCTCGGCATGGAAGCGACCGATCTGTGGTTCGACCCGCTGTTCCTCGTCGTCAAGGGCATGCAGGACAAGCAGATGGACGTTCTGAACGCCATCAAGCTGTTCTCCGACGAAGGCCTGAAGTCCACCGGCGGTCTGTCCAACAACTCCAACGGTGCGCCGAAGAACGTCCGCCCGATCATGGACTCTGCGCTCGTCGCCATGGCCATGATGCAGGGTCTGACCTCCGCCATTGTCAACCCGAACGACCTGCGCCTGATGGAGACGATCAAGTCCTGCGACATCTTCAAGAACAACGAGCTGTACTCCGACTCCTATCTGGACGCGTAATTTGTCTTTCCACGGTTCCCTGCTGCGAAACACCGGCAGGGAACCGCCGCATTTCCCCTATATAATTCAAAATTCAACAGAATTTGCAGGAGGTATTTATGAGCGTATTAACCGATCTCATCTATGGCGGCTCGCACGCCGTGGCTGGCCTGACCGAGGGTGCAGTCAACGACGCCATTGCAAAATATGGCGCAGACCATCCCATTGCCTTCCCTGACACCGCGTATTTCTTCCCCACCATCTACGCCGCCACCGGCGTCAAGGTCAAGACCCTGGGCGATCTGCCCGCCTGCGTGGGCGTGCTCAAGAGCCTCATCACCGATCAGGAGGATCTGGGACAGGCACTCAACGCCGGTCTGGCCACCGCTGTCGGTGCCGAGATCCTTGAGGGCCTGAAGTTCGCCGAGCCGAAGGACGCCTATGAGCAGGCCGCGGTTCCCGGCATCGGCTTCGTGCCCGATCCCATCATCCGTTCCCTCGGCGTGCCGCTGGTCACGGGCGATATCCCCGGCGTGGCCGTCGTGCTGGGCAAGGCCGAAAACGGCGAGGACGTTGCAAAGGTCGTCAAGGACTATCAGTCCAAGGGCATCATGACCTTCATGGTCGGCGAAGTCATTGAACAGTGCGCGGAAGCGGGCGTCAAGATGGGCCTTGAGCTCCGTGTCATCCCGCTGGGCCATGATGTGACCGCCGTCATCCATGTCGTCACCGTCGCCATCCGTGCCGCGCTGATCTTCGGCAACGTGCAGCCGGGCGATCTGGCGGGCCTGCTCAAGTACACCAAGGAGCGCGTTCCCGCGTTCGTCAATACCTTCGGTGCGATCGACAATGTCGTCGTTTCCGCGGGCGCAGGCGCGATCGCGCTGGGCTTCCCGGTCGTGGTCGATATCGACCTCGGCGAAAATCAGGTTCCGGGTGCGCTGGAGTCCTGCACCGACCATAATGAGACGGTCAAGAAGTCTCTGGAGCTGCGCGGCATCAAGATCAAGTCCAAGGAACTGCCCATCCCCGTCGCGTTCGCAGCCGCATTCGAGGGCGAGATCATCCGCAAGGCCGACATGAAGGTCGAGTTCTGGTCCGCAAAGAACACCACCTGCGAGCTTGTTCTCATGAAGAACATGGACGAGGTCGAGGATCACAAGCTCGTCATCGACGGCCCGGATATCGACTCCGGCGATCTGGAATACGCGCTTGCTACCTGCGTCTATGTCGCGGGCAAGAAGATGCAGGCCGATTTCGAGTCTGTTATCGAGCGCAAGATCCACGCCTGGTTCAACTACATGGAAGGCGTCATGCACACCGGCCAGCGCAACCAGTTCCGTATCCGTATCTCCAAGGACGCCTATGACAAGGGCCTGCGTCTGACGCACTTTGCCGAGGTTCTGTACCACATGATCACGGACGAATTCGACGCTGTTGTTGACAAGTGCGAGGTACACCTGATTACCGATCCGGTCAAGGCTACCGCGTTCCTGAACGATGTCGCCATCCCGCGCTACAACATGCGTGACGACCGTCTGGCCTCCATGACCGACGAATCCGTTGACCGCTTCTTCACCTGCATCCTCTGTCAGTCCTTCGCCCCGGCGCACTGCTGCGTGGTCACGCCGGAGCGTCTTGGCCTGTGCGGCGCCGTTTCCTGGCTCGACGCGAAGGCGACCTATGAGCTGAACCCGAACGGCCCGTCCCAGCCCATCATGAAGGAGGGCTGCCTCGACGAGCGCACGGGCCGCTACACCACCGTCAACGACGCAATCAAGGACGCGACCCACGGCGCAGTTGAAGAAGTCACGCTGTACTCCATCATGGAGGACCCGATGACCTCCTGCGGCTGCTTCGAGTGCATCTCCGGCATCGAGCCGATGTCCAACGGCTTTATCGTCGTCAACCGTGAGTACGCCGGCATGACCCCTGCCGGTATGACCTTCGGCGAACTGGCCTCCTGCACCGGCGGCGGCGTGCAGACGCCGGGCTACATGGGCCATGGCCGCCACTTCATCTCCTCCAAGAAGTTCATCCACGCCGAGGGCGGCATTGAGCGCATCGTCTGGATGCCGAAGGAGCTGAAGGATGATGTCGGCGAACGCCTGAACAAGACCGCCAAGGAGCTTTACGGCATCGACAACTTCACCGACATGATCGCCGACGAGACGATCTGCACCGACTGCGACGCGCTGCTCGAGTTCCTGCAGGAAAAGAACCACCCGGTCCTGTCCCTCGAGCCGCTGATGTAAGCAGCGGACAATCTGTTCTGATACACAAACGCCCGGAGCCTTGCGGCTCCGGGCGTTTTGCGTCGTGTTTAAAGATCTGTGGTCAGCGCTTTCTGCTCCCGGTGCTGGCAGGTGAACAGGAGGATCTGCCGGTTTGCGGCCTCGCGCTGCAAAAGGCGCAGGGCCAGACGCAGGCGGTCATCGTCGAACATGACGAGCGCGTCATCCAGCAGGAGCGGGGCATCCTCCGGCAGCAGCAGGCGGCAGACGGCCAGCCGGACGGACAGATACAGCTCGTCCGCCGTGCCGCCGCTCAGGAAGAGCGAACGGCGCATGGCCGCGTCCGGCTGTCCCGCCTCCAGCTCCATCTGCCGGCTGATCTGCACGCGGGCATAGCGTCCGCCGGTCAGCTCGGAGAAAATTTCCGACGCCTCGCGCACCAGACGCGGGGAGAAGCGCTCTGCCAGCGCTGCGTTGGCCTGCGCCAGCGTCTGCCTGGCAAGCGTAAGCGCCTCGCGGCGCCCGTTCAGCGTGTCGAGCCTCTGCGCCAGCGCCTGCTTTTTCGCCGACAGCTCCGCCTCGGAGCCGAACTGCTCCAACCGGCCACGGCTCTGGTCGAGCTGCGACTGCACGGCTGCGGCAAGCGCCTGCGTCCGTGCAAGCGCTGCCTGCGCCTGTTCAGCCGTCAGACCGGAGACGTCGCGCGCGGGCGCGGGCAGCTCCGGGATCTCGCCGAGGGCCTGCGCAAGCGCGTCATAGCGCGTTTTCGCCTGCTGCGCGGTCTGCTCCGCCTCGTGCCAGGCGCGGTAAGCGGCCAGCGCGGAGGAAATCGCGCTCTGTGCGTCCGAAACTGTTCCGGCCTCCGCGAACATACGGACGCTGCCGAGCAGCGCCGCCGTGCGCTCGGCGCGCAGACGGCTTTCCGCGTCGCGGGCCGCATTCTGCGCCGATGCAGCCTCGCACGCTGCCTGCCACGCGCGCAGCGCGTCACGGTACTGAACGGCATAGGCGTAAAACTCGTCGCGGCTGTGGTTCTCATAGAGCGTCAGCAGCGCCTGCGCTTCGGAAAGCTCCGCCTCGCGCCGCCGGTCATGCGCCGCGTTTACGAGCGCGATCACAGCGTAGGCCAGCGCCGCCAGCGCGAACGCGGCGGGGATGAGCGGCTCGTGCCGGACGAACCAGCCTGCCGCGCCAAGCCCGGCGAAAAGCGCCGCAAGCACCCAGAACGGCACAGATGGCCGGTGCTTTTTCGCCGTCATCCGGTCAAATTCGCGCATATCGCGCTGCGCCTTGTCGAGAAGCCGTTCCTCGTCCACCCCGGAAAACGCCTGCGGGCAATCGGGGCGCGCGGGCGCGGCCGCGGCCGGCTCCTGCTCCGGCAGGGCAAGCAGAGCGGCCGCCTCCTGCGAAAGCACGGCCAGCGCGTCCTCACGCGGCAGCCGCGCGCATACGGCGGACGCGGCGTTTTCCCGGTTTGCCGCCTGCATCGCGGCGCGCTTCGCGTCATAGAGCTGCGCCTTTTTTCGTTGGGCCTGCGCTGCCTGCAGCGCCCGCAGGTCCTCTTCGCAGGCAGTCTGCTGCGCTTGCAGCGACTGCAGCTGCGCGCGCAGCGCCAGATTTTTTTCATGCTCCCCCGCCAGCGCGGCCAGCGCGCTGTCTACGGCGGCAAGCTCCCGCTCGGCGTCGGGGATGAGGCCGGTCTTGTTGTGCCGGACGCGGTTCTGCCAGGCAAGCAGCCGCTTGTCGGCTGCGGCAAAGCTGACGGCCTCGTCCCCGGTCGTGACAAGGGCGGACAGCCGCGCTTCCAGCTCGTCGTCCGGCGTCAGGCCGAGTCCGGCCTGACGGACAAAGGCGCTGCGCTGATACACACGCTTCGGAACGCCCAGAAGCGTTTCGCCGCAGTTCGCGCCCGTCATGCCCTCGACCGGCAGGCCGGAATCGGTATAGACGGCGGAAAATACGCCGAGCGGTGCACGGGCCGTCGAGGTGCGCGTGAGCGTGATGCGCCGCCCGGCGTGCTCAAGCTCGATCACGCCCTCCATCGGCTTGCCGCTCCACGGCTGGTATTTTGTCTTGACGGGCAGCACGCCCGTTTTTTCGCGTTCAGAGGTATCGACGCCATAGAGCATGGCCAGCAAAAATTCCGCCCAGGTGCTCTTTCCGGCCTCGTTCGGCATTTGCAGGACGTTCAGGCCCTCGGTAAGCGAGAGCGTCTCCTGTTCGAGCCTGCCGAATGTTGCGGTCATGCGCAGAAGCTTCATTCCGCCGCCTCCCTTCCGTCCATCGCCGCGCAGCCGCAGCGCGCGGCCAGCGCGATTTTGCGTCTGTCCGCTTCCGTCTGGGCCGCGTCATACTGCGCCTTGAGCGCCTGCAAAAACAGGCCGCGCAGCGTATCCTCCTCCGCGCCTTCCCAAAGCGCACGGCGGGGCCGCGTCTCGTCGCGGATGGTCAGCGCGTAAAAGCGCGGAGCCAGCGCCGCTTGCAGCGCTGCCGTTTCGACCGGCTCTGCCTCGCCGGTCAGGATCACGCGGTAAATATCGTTCTGCGTGTCCTCCGGCAGCGCCGCCGTGACGGCGGCAAGCGCGTCGTCCCCTGCTTCGACGCGGAGAATTTCATAGCTCCTGCCATGCAGCGGCAAAAAGTCCAGCCGGACGCCGGAATCGGAAACTTCCCCGAGATACGCACCCTTCTGCCCAAGCTCGTCAAAGCCGCGCCCCATCGCGCAGCCGGGCCAGGCGTAGTACGTGCTCCCGCACCGCAGCAGCCCGCTTGCCTGATGGATATGGCCGAGCGCGAGGTAGGCAAGGCCGGAGGCCGCCAGCTGTTCAGGCGTAATTGGGTTATAGGGCGAGGCCGCCTGCGTCGCGTCCCCGTGGAGGACCATGAGGTTCGTCCAGCCGTCGGCTTTCGCGCGGAAGCCCTCCAGCAGCGGTCTTTCGTGCCGCGCGGTGAAGCCCGCGCCATAGACGCGCAGCTGTTTCTCCGGCAGCTCGACCGCCTCGATTGCATCCGTTTTGAAAATATGCACGTTTTCCGGCCAGCGCTCCGTCAGATACGCGCTGCCGGGCAGCAAACAGTCGTGGTTGCCGGGGCTGATGAAGACCGGCGCACGGATGGAGGCCAGCGCCCGCCGGAGCGCCAGCAGCGTCTCGTCCGACGCGCCCGCGCTGTCAAACAGATCGCCCGCCAGCAGGACAAGATCGCAGTCGTGCGTGTTGGCTGCCTCGGCAAGCTCGGTCAGAAGCTCGCGCTGCTCCTGCCGCCGCGCAGCAGCCTGTTCGGGGCTGAGGGCGGCAAACGGCGCGTCCAGATGCAGATCGGCAGCATGCAGAAATTTAATCACGGAGCGCCACCCTTTCTGCCGCCGTGCAGCGGCCTGTCTTCGCGTCGATGGTAAACACCGCGCCTGCAAGCATACACGGCCCCGGCGCAGTCTCATACCGCGAGGTAAGCTCGCCGCGGAAATTTGCGATGGACTGCTCCGGCTTTACGCCGATGACGGAATGCACGGGGCCGGTCATGCCGAGGTCAGTGAGATACCCGGTGCCCTTCGGCAGGATCTGCTCGTCGGCGGTCTGCACGTGCGTGTGCGTGCCCCACTGGGCGGAAATTTTTCCGTCGAGATAATACGCCATGGCAAGCTTTTCACTTGTCGCCTCGGCGTGAAAATCCAGAAGCACGGGAAGCCCATCCAGCTCCTTCAGGACCTTATCGATCACGCGGAAGGGATTGTCGGGCCGGAAGTCGAGATTGCAGCGGCCCAGCAGGTTCACAACGCCCACCTGCCCGATATTCGTCTCAAACACGCCGAAGCCCCGTCCCGGCAGGCTCGGATGCAGATTGGCGGGCCGCAGGATATAGGGGCAGTCGTCCAGATACGCGCAGATCTCGCGCCGGTCGAACGAATGATTTCCGAGTGTAAGGATGTCTGCGCCCGCGTCCAGCATCCGGTCCGCCTGCTTTGGCGTCAGGCCGGTTCCGCTGGCATTTTCACCGTTGACAACGCAGAAATCAATGCGGTATAACTTTTTCAGGCTTCGCAGATGCTGTTCCAGACACTGCAGCCCGCCGTCTCCGACCACGTCGCCGACGGCCAGAACCCGAAGTTCCATAAGAAGCCTCCTTTGCATATCATTTTTTTCAGTATACCATTTAAAAATTTTTTTGGCAATGCTATACTGTATCCTGAAACCAACGGGACGCGTTTGCGTCTTTACAGACAGAGAAAGGAGCACACAGATGGAGGATTCCGCAATTATCGATCTGTATTGGGCGCGCGAAGAGCGTGCGCTCAGCGAGACGGATACGAAATACGGCGGCTATTGCCGCTCCATTGCCCATAACATTCTGAAAAACCGCGAGGACAGCGAGGAATGCGTCAGCGACACGTGGCTGCACGCGTGGAACGCCATGCCGCCGCAGAGGCCGTCGATCCTGTCGTCGTTTCTCGGCAGGATCACGCGCAACCTGTCCTTTGACCGCTGCCGCAGGCAGAATGCGGAAAAGCGCGGCGGCGGATCGCTGCCGCTGGCGCTGGATGAGCTGTCCGAGTGCGTCCCGGCTCCAGGCCGGGTCGAGCAGGCGCTCGAAGCGCGGGAGCTGACCGAGGCCATCGACCGCTTTCTCCGGACGCTTCCGGAGCGCGAGTGCAGCATTTTCCTGCGGCGGTATTGGTATGTCGATTCCGTGCAGGATATCGCCGCGCGGTACGCGCTCCGGGAGAACACCGCAAAATCCATCCTGTTCCGGACGCGGGAAAAGCTGCGCCGGTATCTGGCCGGAGAGGGGATCCTTGTATGAAAGAGCAAAGTGAAAAGCTGTTCCGCGCCATCGGCGACGTCGGCGACGATCTGATCGCCCGCGCCGATGCGCCGGTCAAAAAAGCGCCGCGCGTGTGGGTCAAATGGGCTGCGCTTGCGGCCTGCTGCGCGCTGGTGATCGGCGCGGCGGCATTTGTCGTGCCGATGTTCCACGCAGGCTCGTCCGCGCCGGAGACGGCATCTGCTCCGACGGCGGAGGCTGTGACCATGGAAGCGCCTGCAGAGGAGGAAATGACGCTGGAAACGGCGGAGGCGCCCGCCGAGGCCATGCCGGAAGCAGCTCCGGCAGAGCCTGCCGAGCAGAAAACCAGAACGCTTCCGGGCGCGGACTGCTTCGCGGTCGTGTCGGAGAGCGTTACACGCACGTCGGCAGATTTCACGCTGACAAACGAAGACGGCGCTGTGCTTGCCCTTCGCAGCGAGTACTGGCTGGAGACGCAGGCAGACAGCGAATGGAAGATGCTGACATCGAACCTTTTTAAGGCACAGAACCAGACGGACGAAGCCGCGCCGGAATCGTCTGTCTGCACGCTGCACTACGACTGGCAGACGCTCTACGGCGAACTGGACGCAGGTAAATACCGCCTTGCCCAGCCCGTGATCCTGCCGGACGGAACAGAATACACGCTGTACGCAGAATTTACGATCGAATAACGAAAAGCTTCCCCGCCGCATTCCAAAATGCGGCGGGGTCCGTTCACTTAAGTCACCGGGTGCCGAAGCGCTCCGCATAGCCGCAGCGGCGGCAGAGCGGGGCGGCGCGCTCGCCGCGTGCAAAGCCCTCGCGTATCGCGCAGGCCGGCAGCGAGGCAAGAATGTCGGAAAGCGCCTGCCGGAACAGGTTCCCCAGCGCAAGCGCGCCCTCGTTGTCAAGGCAGCACGGCACGACCGTGCCGTCGGAAAGCACGGCAATCTGGTCGCTGAGCGCGCGGCAGCGACCCTGGCTCCCACGCTCTGCCGCCTGCTCGTCCGGCCAGTCAAAGCGCTCTCCGAAGCTGACGAACACACCGTCCTCCAGCCGCCAGCCCCATGTGTTTTTCTGCCACACGCCGGGAAAGGCCGCGTGCAGATGCGCCAGAATCTCCGCGTTCCGGTCGTGCAGACCCTTCGTCTGCGCGCCGTCGAGATTCCAGAGGCGGAAATCTGTCAGAATGCCCGATTTTTTTGCCGCATGGGCAAAGTCCGTGCAGCCCGTCAGATAGGCGGAAAAATCCCCGGCCTCGTTCGCCTCGAAGCTGTGCAGGCTGATAGAGACCTTGCGCAGCGCGGGCGCGTCGAGCAGCGCCGCCTGCTTCTTCGGCAGCAGCGTCCCGTTTGTCGTGAGCGTCGCACGGAAGCCGAGTGCCCGGCAGATCCCCAGCAGCTCCGGCAGCTGCGGGTGCAGCAGCGGCTCGCCCATGACGTGCAGGTACAGGTATTGCCCATATGGCCGGAGCTTCGCAGCCAGCGTGCGAAAGTCCTCCGGCGATAAAAACGCGGCAGGCCGCTTCGTGCCGGGACAGAAGCTGCACGAAAGATTGCAGCAGGTCGTGATCTCAAGATACATCCGTGAAAACATAGGAAAAACCGCCTTTTTCATTCTGATATCCAGTATACCGGCTTTTGCGCCAAAAGGAAAGATGGAAAAACCGCGCCCGCTGTGCTATCATGGATGCAGAAACGGAGGCGATGCGGATGTGGACGCTTGCGCAGGTGCAGGCGGAGTACCGGCGGCTGGACAGGCTGCTCGGGATCGACACGAGCCGCGTGGCCGTGTCCTTTTCCCGGCGCATGACGCGGCAGTACGGCGTATGCACGTTCGTCAAAAACAGGCCGCAGGAGATCCGCCTTGCGGACTTTCTGCGGCGGGAGGATCAGGTCTTCTGGGACACGGCACGGCATGAATATGCCCACGCCGCCGCGGCGATTCTCACAGGAAAACGCCACGGGCATGACGAGGCGTGGAAGGCTGTCTGCCGCAGAATCGGCTGTCCGCCGGAGCGGCTTGCGCCCAGCTGTGAGGCAGCGGCTGAAAACCGGAGGCGCATTGAGGCCGTGCGCGGCGTATACGTCGTGACGTGCCTCGGCTGCGGGGCCGAGTCGCGCTATCTGCGGCGCGGGACGGTCGTACAGGCATTGGAGGAAAAGCGCGGTGGCATCCGCTGCCGCCGGTGCGGCGGAAAAAAATTCAGTCTTGAAAAGCGGTTTGAGCCGCAGGAGGAGCACACATGACAAAAGCAGAACGCGCACGAGAACTGTTTCTGGAGGGCTGCAACTGCGCACAGGCCGTCTTTCTGGCCTTTGCGGAGGAAAAGCTGGATAGAGAGACTGCGTTGAAGATCGCCTCCGGCTTTGGAGGCGGGATGGCAGGTATGCGCGATGTATGCGGCGCGGTCAGCGGGATGTTCATGGCCTACGGCCTGCTCTGCGGCCCGGCAGACCCGACCGACCGGGCAGCGAAGGCAAAAAGCTATGAAACGCTGCGGCAGCTTGCGGGAGAATTTGAGGCACGCAATGGCTCGACCATCTGCCGCCAGCTGCTGGGCCTCGACCCAAATTTCAAGCCCCAGCCGCCCGAACCGCGCACCGACAGCTATTACAAAAAGCGCCCGTGCCCGGAAATGGTCTTCTGCGCAGCCGACATTCTGGAAACCTACCTGGCCGGAGAGGCAGAAACGCCGACCGCTTAAAATTGAAGGGATCGTTATGGCTGCTGCAAACTGGAGAACGCTGAAAAAGCTTGACGCGCACATCCACATCCTGCCGGACGCGGTGCATACCGCCAATCCCGACGCTGACGATGTGTGGATGTATGCAGATCTGCGGCAATATGTGCAGATCATGCGTGAAAACCATATCGAACGGGCCGTCATCATGCCCTTTAACGATCCGTTTCTGATGTCGATGGAGTTCACCGCCGGCGCGGTGCACCGAAATCTGGCCGAGATGAAGCGGCGGTATCCCGGCAGATTTTATGCCTTTGCGGATATCGACGTCCGGAATTCGCGGGCCAAAACGGTCGACGCGCTCTGCCGCGCCATTGACGATCATGCGCTGGACGGCATCAAGCTTCACCCGAACAATTCCGGGCTGGCACTCGACTCCGACTATAATTGTGCGATCTTCGCATTTGCGCAGGAGCGGCGCATTCCCGTCGCCGTTCATTCCTATCCGAATGCGGAGGATGATCTGTCGGCGGCCTGAGGAGATTTACGCCAGTTACTGTGAAATTCTTGATCAAATGGATTTCACGCCGGAGGAAGCGGCAGAAATCGCGTATGAAAATGCAGTAGCTTTGCTTGGCTAGGACGAAACAGACAGGCCCGCCGAAAACCGGCGGGCCTGCTTTATGAAAAACCGCTCTGCCGGCATGGGGACAGAGCGGTTTTCCGCAATAGGAGAATTACTTCTTGAAAAGGGAGAACTTCTTTTTTTCGCAGGGCTCGCTGGACGCGTCCGTGACCTCGTAGCCGGTCGCGTGGACGGCAGCCTTGACGGCCTCGATGTCCAGCGGCTCGTCGGTCAGGACAACGGCCTCCCCCTTTGCGTGCGACGACGTGACCTTCTTGACGGGCGCAGCCTTGCGGATGGTGTCGTTGATGTGCGATTCGCACATACCGCACATCATGCCGTCGATTTTAAGCGTTGTTTGATACATGATGCAGACCCTCCGTTATTGCTGATGGTGGCAGCAGCCCGCATTTGCGCAGTGCGCGCAGCCCGCGCCGCAGGAGCTTTTTCCCTGTTTCTTCTGCCGGATCAGATAGCGCACGATTGCGATGACAATGACAAGCAGAACGGCTGAAATAAGGATCGTTCCAAGATTTTGTGCGATCCATGCAAACATGAGAATCACTCCTTTACTCGCTGTTTGCCGGAAGCAAGACCGCATATCCCATGCGGTCTTGCACCGTGAAAAATTGATTACTTGATCTTCGTGGTCAGCTTGGTAGCTTCTTTATAGGGCTTGACAAGCATATAAACGATGACTGCGAGCAGGGCTGCGCCGACGATCACGCCGAGGACATTGCCGCTGCCGGTGAGCAGAGCGCCGAACTGGTTGACCATGAGGGCAATTGCATACGCGAAGCCGCACTGATAGCCGATTGCGAACCAGGTCCACTTCTGGCTGTTCATCTCGCGCTTGATGGCGCCGATGGCCGCGAAGCACGGAGCGCACAGAAGGTTGAAGACCAGGAAGGAGTAGCCGGTGATGCCGTTGAAGGCGCTTGCAAGGTTCTGATAGACCGTGCCGTCGCCGCCGCCATAGAGGATGCCGAGCGTGCCGACGATGTTCTCCTTGGCGACAAGGCCGGTGATGGAGGCAACAACTGCCTGCCAGTTGCCCCAGCCGAGCGGAGCGAAGATCCAGGCGATGGCACCGCCGATCTTGGCGAGGATGGAGTAGTTGATCTCTTCGTCAGAGAGCATCCGGAAGCCGTCCTCGGCCCAGCCGAAGTAGGTGGTGAACCAGACGAAGATGGTGGACAGAAGGATGATCGTACCGGCCTTCTTGATGAAGGACCAACCACGCTCCCACATACTGCGCAGCACGTTGCCGAGGGTCGGCCAGTGATACGCGGGCAGCTCCATAACGAACGGAGCAGGATCGCCGGAGAACATCTTGGTCTTCTTCAGCATGATGCCGGAAATGATGATGGCGGCCATGCCGATGAAGTATGCGGAGGTGGAGACCCATGCGCTGCCGCCGAACAGAGCGCCGGCGATCATGCCGATGAACGGCACCTTTGCGCCGCAGGGGATGAAGGTGGTGGTCATGATCGTCATACGGCGGTCACGTTCATTTTCTATGGTACGCGAAGCCATAACGCCCGGAATGCCGCAGCCGGTACCGATAAGCATCGGGATGAAGGACTTGCCGGACAGGCCGAACTTACGGAAGATACGGTCCAGAACGAAGGCGATACGGGCCATGTAGCCGCACGCTTCGAGGAAGGCCAGCATGAGGAACAGAACGAGCATCTGCGGCACGAAGCCGAGAACTGCGCCGACACCGGCGACGATGCCGTCGAGGATCAGGCCGTGCAGCCAGCCGTCTTCGGGAACGTTGCCCGCGTCGAGCAGATTGCCGATCAGAACCGGAACACCGGGAACCCAAACGCCGTAGTCAGCGGGATCGGGCTCGTCAAAACCGTTCTCCTCAAAGTAGCTGACAGCATCAACATAGGTCATGCCGATCGTAGTCTCTTCGTCTGCGTCGCCGGGGATGGAATCATAATAGACTGTCATATCATTGAGGGCAAGGGTTTCTTCGTCCTCGACCTCGATGGTCGTGCTTTCAGAATCGGCGGTCACGGCCTTCATCTCAGCCAGAGCCGCGTCAGCATCGAAGTCTTCGGCTTCGGTGTCAAGCTCATAGTAGCCGCTGATCGCGTCGCTTGCGGCAGCGTATTCGTCAGCTGCGTCGTTATAAGCGGAGGAGCCAATGCCGAGCAGGTGCCAGCCGTCGCCGAACAGGCCGTCGTTCGCCCAGTCCGTTGCCGGTGCGCCGACGCCGACCATGGCGACCCAGTACACGATGAACATGACAGCTGCGAAGATCGGCAGGCCCAGCCAGCGGTTGGTGACGATCTTATCGATCTTGTCGGAGCTGGAAAGCTTACCGGCGCTCTTTTTCTTGTAGCAGCTCTTGATGACCTGCGCGATGTACACATAGCGCTCGTTGGTGATGATGGACTCTGCATCGTCGTCCAGCTCCGTTTCAGCGGCCTTGATGTCCGCCTCGATGTGCTTCATGACGTCTGCGGGGATGCTCAGCTGTTCGAGTACCTTATCGTCACGCTCGAAGATCTTGATGGCATACCAGCGCTGCTGCGCAGCGGGCTTGTCATGCAAAACAGCCTCTTCGATGTGCGCGATGGCGTGCTCGACCGGGCCGGAGAAGGTGTGCTGCGGCTCGGTGTGGGGGCCTGCAGCGGCCTTGACGGCTGCTTCCGCGGCTTCCATAATGCCTGTGCCCTTCAGAGCGGAGATCTCCAGAACAGGGCAGCCCAGCTGACGGGACAGCTCCTTGATGTTGATCTGGTCTCCGTTCTTCTTGACGACGTCCATCATGTTGATCGCCACGACGACCGGGATGCCAAGCTCGGTCAGCTGTGTGGTGAGGTAGAGGTTACGCTCAAGGTTCGTGCCGTCGACGATGTTCAGAATCGCGTCGGGGCGCTCGGTGATCAGATAGTTACGGGAGACGACCTCTTCGAGCGTGTAGGGGGACAGAGAATAAATACCGGGAAGGTCCATGATCACGACGTCGTCGTGCTTTTTCAGCTTGCCTTCCTTCTTTTCGACCGTGACGCCCGGCCAGTTGCCGACGAACTGGTTCGAACCGGTCAGCGCGTTGAACAGCGTGGTTTTACCGCTGTTCGGGTTGCCCGCAAGGGCAATTTTGATCTGTTTTTCCATCTTCCTGCTCCTTTTGACCAGATTCTTTATGCAATTTCGATCATTTCGGTGTCAGCCTTCCGCAGGCTCAGCTCATAGCCGCGGACCATGACCTCCATCGGATCGCCAAGCGGTGCAACCTTGCGGATATAAACCTCGGTGCCCTTGGTGATACCCATGTCCATGATCCGGCGCTTGATAGGGCCTTCGCCGTGGAGCTTGACGACCTTGACGGTATCGCCGATTTTTGCGTCCTTCAACGTTTTCATGTTCTTCTCTCCTTAAACCATGATTTTACGGGCCATCTCTTCACTGATCGCCACGCGTGATTCCTTGACTTTTACAATCACGTTTCCATTCAGGCTGGAAACGATCGTAACGGTATCGCCTGCAACGAAGCCCAGATCCTCCAGATGCTTTTTGACCTCCGGGTTTCCGCCGACCTTTCGGATAATGTTTTCTTCGCCGGCTGCTGCGAGTGTAAGCGGCATCAAATCCTGCGCCCCCTGTCTGTCTGTAATTCAAGCTGCTTAATTGCAATTAAGGCAGGCTAACCAACAGGAAAAAACAAAGGTTAGACCTCCCTAACCAGCCAACAGTTTAACACGTCTAACCTCGCTTGTCAATAGGTTTCAGCGAAAAAAATGTTTACTTGCTTTTTTTGGTCAAGTGTGTTAGTGTAGAAGATAATTTCAAGGAAAGGTTGGTGCAATTTGCTGTGAGTGTACACAGAGCGGCAGAGGATTACCTGGAAGCCATGCTGATGATGAAGGAGCAGCACGGATACGTCCGCTCCATCGATGTTGCGGAGCATCTCGGCGTGACGAAGCCCAGCGTCACCTACGCGACCAAACAGTTAAAACAGAACGGCTTTATCACCATGGATCGCGACGGGCTGATTACACTGACCGAAAGCGGCATGGAGATCGCGGACCGGATCTATACCCGGCACAAGACGCTGACGGAGTTTTTTATGCGGATCGGCGTCGATGAAAAGACCGCGCGGGAGGACGCCTGCAAGGTCGAGCATGACCTGAGCGAAAAAACCTTCGCAGCCATCTGCGACCACGTCGCAAGACAGAAGGAACTGCAGTAAAAACGAAAAGACCGCGCACCGTAAAATGCGGTGCACGGTCGGTTTTTTATTTTCCCGGCTTGAAGCTGTCCTTGAGCAGGACGCTGCGGTTGAAGACCAGATGGTCTGCGCGGCAGTCGCGGGAGTCCATGCAGAAATAGCCTACGCGCATGAACTGGAAGCCCGGCGCGGTCTTTGCCGTGCGGCCTTCACCCTCGGCGTCGTACTTCTTTGCCTCTTCGACGAGCGCGGATTCGACCTTGCAGCCGGTCAGGACCGTCAGGGAGTCCGGGTTCAGGCAGTCGAGGAAGTTCTTGTCCGGGCCGTCGGGCTGGGCGTCGGAGAAGAGGTTCTCATACAGGCGCACCTCGGCGTCGACCGCTGTTTTGCAGTCGACCCAGTGGATCGTCGCGCCCTTGACCTTGCGGCCGTCGGCGGGATCGCCG
>OGNC01000049.1_pt1 | contig 112351 bp, 119 predicted proteins | sample 1573311 | NCBI WGS metagenome assembly OGNC01 (sample SAMEA2581889, study PRJEB24529) | metagenome | biome: Human gut stool | place: China | collected 2011
ATTTTGCTTCCATCCATCATTATGACCTACTATCAATGTTGTTATATCTTCCTTCAAGCAAATATTTATTATCTCCTTACTTGCCTTATGAAGATAATCTTTCACCTTATTGTTTCTCCTTCTTGTTAAGGACATCAACCGTCTCGAATTTTCTTTTCCATTTACTTTCTTTAATTGTTGTTGAATATCTGACCTTTTCTTATTGTAATACTGATTGATGGATTTAAGTCTCCTCCCATCTATCAAAATAGGTTTATTGCTTACGTTAGTTACGATAGAAGCTAGGTTGTTTACACCTAAATCAATAGACATAACCCTATTGTTATCATTAAGTTGCTCTTTCACGATTGAATCGTATACAACTTCTATGACATAATAATCGGATTTAGGAACAAATCTAATCTGTTTTACAGTTCCTTCCTTGCAATTAGTTCTTAAGGGAGGTAATCCTTCCTTCTTAGGGAAATAGATAAAACCTCCTCTATGTTTAAACTGTGCGTAAGAATAAGAAAATACGTTCCTTCCTTTTGTTTTATGCTTATATTTTGGAAATTTAGGACAGCCGGTAAATTTCTTATTATCACGTTTCCATGCCTTGATAGCAGAGAAATAAGATTTTAGGTTCTTGTCTAAAGCCATAAGAACTTGCTGGGAGGATGATCCACTCATTGCTCTATAATCTATATTATTCTCTGCTACCATCTTCTTGTTAAGATCTACAGCTCTTATCCATTTACCTGTACTAAGAAACTCTTGCTTTATTATATACAAAGCCGCATTATACAGATTCTTGGATAAGAAACATGTTCGATCTAAATCCTTATATCTCTTATCGTTAATAGTAATTATATGTTGTTCCACCAAATACATAGCGCAAATATAAATAGAATATTTATAAATTCCTATTTATATGTTATTTTTTTAGTGTAAAATTATATATAATCACCCATGTTTTTTACAAAGATAAACAAAAAGCCCCCACAAAAGAGCGGGGGCTAATATCCAAATGCGAGAAGATGATCATAATATCATCCAATCGGTAGCCAGCATGTCAGTCTGAGATGCCAACTTTCCCTGACACGACATCCGATATACATCTGGCACACCATCCTACCATATAAGCTATAGGCTCTTGATTGTCAGCATGAAACTTGATCCCTAACTCGCTAAGAATATTCATAGAGACATGAAACGCCTCGTGGGAGATCATAGACATATCGACATCCTTATCATCTATCCACACGACAACCAGTTCCCCATATTTACCAGTATCCTTAAATTTCACCATAGATAAAGTAGACATGGACGGCTCCGATCCCACCTCTATCTCAATCTCGAACTCAGAGCCATCCCTTGTCGTAAACCTGTCTGTAACATCCTTCGGATCGCATCCTTTCATCACGAACAAGCTCCTCGGATATATCTTAGGATCAAACTCATATACTATCTTATCCATTTTCTTTTCCCCATTCTTTTTAATATTATGTTTCCCAAAAATAGGATCACATGGATCCTACTTTAAATTGATTATTCATCTCCATAAGTCTTATAAAACGATCATTCGTGTATGCCTTAAACTCATAAACAGGCAACCCGGAAGAGCTGGATATATCAGCCGAAGGGGATACGACTATAAAATCCCCATCATTAATAATTATATGCGTATTATCACGCTCCACGGAATAATATCCATTTTTATCTATAACAGATATGCCAAAACGTTCTATAGCCTTATTGATATTCGCAATATCATATGGATGGAATTTGAATACCTCCACATTTAAAGAATATATCATAACTCTCTTAATTTTTCTATAACCTCAAAACACATCTTGCACTCAATCCTACGATACAACTGCCTTACGCCATCTATCGTAGTCCAATAACGACCACCCTCTCGGTGCAGGAACTCACTCATTACTTTAGTGTCAGCCACATCATGTAAATCATATGAACCAAAACATAATTTACATATATCGTCAAGATCAAAATAAGTAACCTTATTATACGATATACAACTGATTTGTCTCCCATCAGGAATCTGAACATCGAAAACATTTAGCTCTTCCATTTTTTCAATCAATTACAATTTCCTCAATAATAGAAATAGGAACATTCACGCATACTCCTATGGTTTTCAACCCACATCCGTTACGCCTATTCTCCTGAATCTGCTCCTCTGATAAAGGGGTCTCGATACTACAATACTTTGTGGTATTTTCTTCATAATCATTCTCATCCTCCTTATAAGGTCTATAAAGAACGATATCTCCAGCCTTAGCAGCTAACATAACAATACCATGAACGTCTTTTTTGATCATGCCGATTTTACCTTCATAACCATGGTTCTTGACCAGATTAATGTGTTTTCTTATATCCATATACATAAAAATATGGGATACATATCCCATCACAGACCTGTATCCCCTTATAATAAATTAGCGACAAAAAGCATGGTGATGGACATGCGCCACAAATGTAATTACAAATTTTGTAAAAACAAAGCCGTTTTATGGTAAAATGTCCCTGATGAACCGCACACGATAGCGGTCGTTCTTAATGCTGCTCGTGATGCCATAGCCTGAGTCTACGCGGCCATTGCTGAAGTTCACGTACCATGCTTTTTTGGTGCCAGCTTCAGAACTAGACCAATAGGTGGTGGAAGTATTGAATTGTTGTCCACCAATAGCCAATAACGCGTTATTGACGCTAATCAAGTACATATATATCAATGAAAGCTCACCACATGATGGGATATACCAATCATCATATCCTTTAGCGTCAGCACTAGCTAAAAACGTATTAAGCACATGGCCAATTGTCGCATAGGAAGTATAAGACCCACCACCGGTAGTCACCCTTTTTAATACATTGGAGTTGGCTTCCCCCTTCCAATCAGATAAAGCCCCGTTTATCAAGGCAGTAACATTTGTCGGAAGGTTAGGAGTACCATTGTATGAACCCGACTCCGATTTTAGGTAACCGTAAACATCATCTCCATGTGCTTTGTTATAATTTGTAATGCCGGTCTGATCCGTATTATATTCACCCCAATAAAAAACGTAAGTGCTGTCCTTCCCAGACCCGGCTATTACGTAGCTTTCATTAGAGTCCTCGTTCTTCTCAATCATAAATCTCTTACCTTGAGCGTTAAGGACAACACCTATACAATCATTGGAAGGTTCGTCCGTTATGCTTCCATCAGGGCGGACGTAAAAAACACCAGGGCAAGTATAATTACACTGACATGGAGCGTCACTCTTCAACACCCCATACACCCGGTTGTCGCTGGTTAACCACCGTTTCCCGTCGCTCGTGATATAAGCTTGCCTACATCCCTCCTGATTCACCGTAAGCGTCTTCTTAACGCCTTTGGGGGTTGTTATCTCCAACTCAAGGGTACGGTCAAGGCCTTTGTTCATCACCGAGCCAAAGGAAACGGGGGCGTTACCGGTCCCGGACCCCGGGCTGACGGTCAGAGGCTGGTCCGTTACCTCGCCTACCCCGTCCTTCCAATTAACATTCAAATCACTCATAATTATATCCTTTAGTTATCTTCTACTCACAAAGATAATAAAACAAGAGAACCCCAACCGGCTTAAGTCGATCGGGGTCTGAGTAAGCGAAAAGAAACTGATTATCGTCCCATCATTCTCAATACGGTTCTAGCCGCAGCTTGCGCCCATGTCCAGCTGTCATTAGATGTTACGTTAACCGTCTGTTGAGTACCATTTACATCCAAGTTAATAGTCTCCTTGTCAAGCTCGATAGTAGAGTCTCCAGCGGCTTGCGTTACCGTCACGTTGGCTATCTGGCCACCAGCGGCAGTTACCTTCAATGTAGCTGTCAGTTCCTCGATCGTGACGTTGGCCGGTACGTCCGAGATCGTGATGCTCCAAACGAACTCGCCAGCGGCTCCGGGATCGTCGGCGATAACCGCTCCGTTAGCCGTAGTCTTTCCAGCCGCCGTGTAGTTAGCCGGGAGCTGTAACGTAAGCCCGTTCTCCTCAGCCGGCGTGACCGCGAACGTAAGCTTAGTACTGTTAGACTTACCGGTGATGGTAACATTACCGCCTGTCTTTTGTACGGAAGCGTTAGGGCTGTCTGATCTTACCACCTCAGCAGCCGCTGCCTGATTAACTACCAACGCCTTCTTAGCCCCGCCGTTCGTGGTGACCGTAAGGTTGATAGTGCGTTGAAGACGACCGGTGTGTTTCTCACCGGAGAAATTAACCGCCTGATCTCCTGATCCTGATACCGGGTCGACGGTTACGAAACCGAATTTTTGTGATGCCATACTTAAATATATTTACAAATGTCATTTTATTATGCCAAAAATAACTTGTATCATATCACAAGCCAAATATAGGGGGGGGTAGATACGACTAGCCCTGTACAACCTCAACATACAACCCTACTAAGTCCTTTAGATTATGACTAAGAGGAGTTCCGCTATCCCTAGTGCACTTATATACATCAGCGTTCTGGATGTAATATTTATCCTTGAATATCTCCATTGGAGGGAAATACGGGATAGGATCCCCTATGGTCCCGGCATGCTCCTTATCAATGACCTTGTATAAGGAAGCCGTATCCAATCCGGGTTCCCATTCCTTTGATAATGTATGTTGTTGAATAACCTCATAAAGGATATCCGTATCGTCCTTCACCACCCTGAGACAGAATCCGGCATCCACCGACAACCCGAACTCCGCCCCTTCTTGTCCCCATATAGGGAATAGAACCTTAACATCCAGTTTCTCATTAGGGGATAAAGATATAGTCTTGTTATTAACCACCATTCTGGAGAATCTGACAGCCACTTTCTGAGGATCGGAGACATCTTTCTCCTTTGCCTGTTGCCGGACATAAGTCATGGTGATATTTACCTTGTCTGGATAGCCGGACTGAGCGTCAATAGCCCTCACCTGCTCTACGGTAGTGGCTAAGCTTACTTCCCTCTGTTTGGCTCCTAACGCCGACATCAGATCATTATCATACTTATCCATCATCCCGATCAAGATCTTGCCTTCCGTCATATCAAACTTCAGACCCATGATCGTTATCTTACCAGCTATAGCCCCATCAGCCAAAGCGTTACGCCTATCATATTCAGGGATATAGATATTTTGGTCATCCAAGAAAAACTCATGAAGATTATTATTCTCATAAGTCCTGATCTCCTCATACTTAGCCGATTTCTCCTCATTAAGAAGCCTTGAGTCATCCAATTTAGCCTCGATAATCTCCTTAACCGTAGCTTTAGGATTAGCCTCCTTGAACGCCAATTGCTCCTCCCCAAGCTCTATCCATGGGGCGGGATTCCCGTTAATGTAATCATCATAACTATAGCCCTTGGCGTAATTATCATCAAGCGGATCGCCCTGAACTAATTGATTGGGATATATTTCCCTGTTTATATATACGTAGCTCATATCTTATATCATTAATCTTGTTCTTTAACGGCGATACTATACTTACCTGAAGCGTAACACCAGATATTTATCTCGAAAGGCTTGTTAGCCGTAGTGGTTATAGAAGTACCACTCATGCTTACATAAGCCCCGGAGTTGGGTATAGCCTGCGTGAAGGCCGCCGACGGGACGCACCTGATCATCAGCTCCTCCCCTATCTGCATCCCTGACTGCACGGATAGGGTGGTAGCGGCTGATAACGTAGCCGTGATACTTCTCTTGCTAATAGGCAGGTTAGCTAATGTCGTGACCGTATTAACCCCTATAAGCCTGTTCATGGTCTTCTTATCGGCGGCCGCCATCAAACCGTTAGTAGACTCATTGGCCACGGCGTATGTCGTGTTAGGAGGTGTAGCCCAAGTGCCATCTCCACGCATGAAACTGGATGTACTGCCATTAAGCTGTCTCAACAAGCCGTTAGCTGTAGTAGAGGCCAATCCGTATGTGGTATTGGTAGGTACGACCCACGTTCCATCGCCACGAAGAAAAGATGCCTGCTTGCCAGCGGCTGGGGCCGGTACCAATCCCGCAGCACCAGCCGCCGAGGCCGTAGCCGCCTTCATATTGGCGTAGGTAGTATTCGTATCCTTATAATAGGGGATACCACCGACAATAGGACAGGCGGTATAGCCGGAAGCGCTTGTCACGGTACTGCCGTTCTTGACCAACCCCGTGGACCCGTTAGCTCCTACAACACCATACGTTGTATTAGTATCCGTCCAAGGCACGTTGACATACATCTTACCACTACTATCCAGCTCTACCGGATAATTCTTACCATTCTCGGCATATCCGATCATCACCAATCCTAAGGTTGTGGTATTGGCCTTGGCGTATGTGGTATTTGTCGGAACCACCCATGTGCCATCGCCACGAAGGAAGGAGGCTTGCTTGCCGGCGGCCGGAGCGGGTACCAATCCCGCCGATCCTGCGGCTGAGGACGTTGCTCCTCCCATGTTACTATATGTGGTGTTAGGAGGAGTTTGCCATGTCCCATCACCACGAAGATACTTGGCTTGCGCTCCGGCGGCAGGTGCGGGGACCAAACCTGCCTTTCCCGCCGCTGAGGCAGAAGCGGCTCCCATATTGGTGTATGTCGTGTTGGTATCCGTCCACGGAACATTCACATACATCTTACCATTTCCGTCAAGAGCTACCGGATAATTCTTTCCGTTAGCTGAATACCCGATCTTAACAAGACCCAGATTATCGCTCGTAGCCTGTGAGTATGTAGTGTTATTGTCAGTCCAAGGGACATTGACGTACATCTTGCCATTAGCCAAGAGCACAGCGTAGTTCTTTCCATTAGAAGCATAGCCGATCTTAACCAATCCTAAGGTGTCGGCCGTGGCTTCATTATACGTTGTGTTATTATCCGTCCATGGAACGTTAACGTAAGCGTTGCCGGACGAATCCAGTTGCACCTTATAGTTCTTCCCAGAAGTCGTATATCCTACCTTAATACCGCCAAGAACGGTAGCGGAGGACGTGGGAGGGGTGAAGGTACTTGGTTTGCCCGTAACCCCGGACCACGGGACAGAAGAAGCCGAGCTAGCCGTGTACGGCTCATATCCATCCTCGCTGCTCAACTTAGACTCGTCTTTTATCAAATACATCTTGCCCGTAGACGTGACCTTTACCGTATCACCGCTTTGAGCCGTAGCTGTAGTGAGGGCAAATCTAGCCGTATCATCAGCTACCACGACCAATCTCTCCAAAGCCGCCTTAGGTAACCTATCTATGCTGATGGTTCCGGACGCGATCTTAGAGGCATCAAAATTGGCCAATGTCGTGGAGATAGTTACGTTGCTTCCGAAGTCCGATGAGACACTACCGGTAACAGCCCCTGACAGCGCTATGGTCCTAGCCGCCTGTAATTTCGTGGCGGTAGGGGCATTATCCGTCTTAAGGGCATATTTGGTAAGATCAATATCATTAGCCTTATCCAGAAGCTGCTCTATCTGCTTGCCATTGTATTTACCTTGAAAATCTTCCATATTACACTTATTTTTGCTCAAATATAACTATATACATAAACCCCAAGAAATCGATGGGGGGGGGGAGATACGGGTAAGCGTCAGAAACTGCCGTCCCCGTGCAGGAATCCGCTACGGAATATAATAGCCTTGTCTTTAAGTTTCTGGACAGACTCCCATTCCCATTCACCCTCACAAGGCTTAACGACATACTTATTCCCCCATGTCTTAAACTTCCTCTCTATAACAAACATCTCTGGGTCTTTTAAGACATGGAAGATACTTCCGACAGGGAAATACTTATCAGTTCTCAATATAACTCGATGATGTCTCTCGTCATATTCAGGATCGCCTACGATACGTGCCTTATAAAACTGGAAATCATTTAACGTCTGATCCACTGGCTCTATCCAATAATACCCCTTACCCATTGCAGTTTGTATTTAATTATCTATATTTGCGGTGTAGTAGTAACTCGCAAGGTTTTTAAGTTATTTTCGATCAAAGGGGAAGGGTGTCCGTGAGGATGCCTTTTTTCATTCCCGCCCACCCTTCCTATGAACAAAAGATCTACCTCGAACAAATGTAATCATAATAAAGCTACGGTCAAAAAGAAACCCTATCGGTATTCTATTGCCGACAGGGTTCTCCAACGTTGTATCAAACCTAAATCATATCACTCCATTTGATTGTGTCACCGACGAAGCACCGCACCGCCAGATACCTTACGAACGCCGTCCCTTCCGGGGCGTCAGGGTCTTCCAGATAAGCCAAGACAGCCTTGACTATTTTCTGGTCGCAATCCAATACCTTAGGAAAGTAGTCGCTATAGAACATAGCGAACAGGTATTGGATATCTCCCCAAGTGGCGTTATCAGGTTTCTTGGCCCCGCATTTATCGAACATCTGCTTAGCGTCCTCCATCGTCCATCTTCTCTTGGACCCGTCGGCGTTAAGCATCTTGTCAGCGGCTTCCCTAGCCAGCTCCTTGGAAAAGTGATATCCATGGGTGTCTATATACCGCTTATAATCCGGGTCATCGGCGTCTGCTCCTCAGTAGTAACGACTCCTGCGTCCCCTGCGCATATACGGCTCGGTACCATCGAACTCGTCACGGATGCCACGCTCACCGAACCATCCCCTGCGATACATCTCGTCCTCACGTTCATGGAGTCTCTCGCGTTTCTCAAGCTCACGCTCGTCACGTTCCAGCTCCCTCTCACGTCTTTCAAGATCACGCTCACGGCGTTCTAGCTCATCCATCCTACCGTCATGCTCCTTGCCATAATGGTCATATATTCCACCACCATAACCCATGTAAGTCCCATCCGAACGTCTGCTACGTCCACGGCCGCCTCTACGATCGTAGATCTCATCATCGTAGTCCTCATCGTGGCCGCCGCCTAAATCTATAACTCTCATCTTAACCTAATTTTTTAATTAACAACTCTTTTAGCTCATCGAAAGAGGATCCCATCCTATCGACTTTCTCCTCAAGATTCTTGATCTTCCGGTCTTGATCCTTAGTCTGCTTAAAAGCCGGATTGATTTCCTCAAGGATCGAATCACAAGCCTCTAGCGTCCTCCTATGCTTATCGATACTATCGAGAATATCGGAGCTGGTTCTCTTAGCGGCGTTAAGCTGGTTCATGATCGGATCGACCGAGCAGGCCAAAGTTATGTTATTGGACATAGCGACATCCCTGCTCTCCGGTACGACATAGGTCATGGAAGACCCGTTTATCTCCACGGTAAGGTCTATCACCCTATCCTGTAGTTGCTGATATTGCCCCATCTGACCCATCTGGGGTTGCTGGAACCTAGGCTCGGATACGTTGACCACATTCCCCATCCTGAATACCGGAACATCGGACGTATCCAGCGTATATACTTGAAATCCTTTCTTTAAGTCTCTAAACATATCTCGATTTTTAAGCGGGAGGGAATACCCTCCCATTAGACATCCAATCTAACCTATTCCTCATCAACAGTCGTCTCCGACGCCGAGGCGGAAGTTGTAGGCACACAGCAATCCATGAGCCTCAATACACCCCTTACCTTGTTGAAATAAACAAGGCGTTCGGTGTTGTTAACCATAGCCGCTCCGGTCACAGCCACGTTGATCGGATTCACCACAGCCACGCCGGTTACCGGGCAGCATGTGTCATCACCTACCGTGGATACGGTGCTGTTCGCTGGGACAGCTATCTGTACTGGCAATGTCTCGCCTGTCGTCGGAACCACCTGCCGGATTTTCAGCAGCAGAAGGCCCTCGCATGGCAAGGACAGCCATATCCTTGGGTTGATGCCGAAGACGGTGTTGGTAGTAGTCACTACCACGTTCTTCGTAACCAACTCATAAAGAGACCCTATTTTAGAAACACAAGCCATAATAGCCTCCTTCCTTTATAGAGTTAAATAGCGGCGTTTCCGTTGTTGCAGCATCCATTGTTGCACCCACATCCGCAATTACCTCCATAAAATGCCTGACCCCATCCATAAGTCTGGTAAGGAGAGCATGAAGGATAAGCCGGCACAGGGGTAGGTCTCAACTGGTTGATCAAATTCTGAGTCTGTTGCTGAGTCAATGCAGAAGCTTGATAAGCTGACCTTTCATCACGCAACTGATTGATCGTATTCTGCATCTCACGCATTTCCAATTGACAGAATTTATCATTAATCAGGGTTGTTTGAGCATCAATCTTAGCGCTCAAGATATTGAACTGACTCGTGGCTTGCTCACGATTGTTCGTCAATCCTTGATTAATAGTGTTTTGTAACGTGTTAGTCTGATTCAATGTCTCAAGACGATTCTCATAACCTTGATTGTTGATCATCTGCTGAGTCTGGCAAGTGCTTTGGTTGATCAACGAACTCAAATTGCAGCAGCAAGAGCTAATTTGATTACCGATCTCACAGCCTTGTTGTTGTACGGCGTTAATAACAGCCTGAGAAGTCATACCTACCTGACCAGCTACCTTATCGATAGCGCCTTGTACGTTACAGATAGCGCTTTGCAATTGAGTGGTAGTACAGTTCAAGGCGTTAGCGATCTGATCGATAGCGCTTCTATTACCTTGGATGGCCTGCATCAGTAACTCACGACCATAGTCGTTATTCAATTGAGCGGGAAGACCATTAGCGCAACACTCATTACCATTGCCAAAACCATTGCCAAAGCCACGGCCGCCCCATAACCAGAACAGGACGATGATCCACAACCACCAACCGTTAGCCCCGCCGAAACCGTCTTGGTTGTTACGACCGTTCATCAAGGCCGCTACCAAGTTCGGATCCATCTTGTTCCCGCCTATTAAGTTGGCGAACATACCCGGAATCATAGATAATAAACCGTTAGCGGCGCTACCGCTCCCGGAACCCATGCCGTCTAGCAGCACGATTTTGTCTCCACTTGTACCCATGTCTATTTATTTTTGAATTAATAATAACCCCACCTGATGGCGGGCGTTACAAAGTTCAAAAATTAATAGCCCTAGGATCGTGATATATGTCACCATCAAGGCACGTCATGTCTTGTAAATGGGATTAATAATAACTGATATGAAACAAAAATCCGGAACGTATCACTACGGCCCGGATTCATGCAAATCTATAAATTCAATGTTTCAATGCTCGAAAGAAAACGTCTCACGACGTCAAAGAGAGATTAGCCACACGAAAAATCTCGCATCAACTTATTTGTATTAGCAGTGTATTCATTAACTATCTTACTGGATGAGGGATTATCCTCTATCCTTGACAGGCGGTTATCGTCACTCCTTACCGTAACGTCACCCATCCTTCGTACCATGCTTTCTTGATATGATGATGGATCGGAGTATATAAGATCATCAACGAACCTGTATATCGCACCATCAACCGTCTCACCTACCTTCTCATATAAGCCGGATTGGAATGACACGAAATCATCATACCTCCCACGAGCCAAGAACGAACCGTCCGGTCTCACCTCGACGCCGCCGTTGACCTCCCGGAGCAGGCCCGGATTCCTTTGGTACAGATACCTGTAAAACCCGGCATCCATCATCCTATCCTGACTATCCAGATAGAAAAGGTTTCTCATGCTACTATCACCGGACTCGATAGCCACGTCAAACAGAAGATCCCTTACCTGACCTTCCGGCAACGACATCTCCATGCTTTTTAACGTACCTCTATCATGGTGGTTCAAAGATACATTATAAAATCCATTAAAATCAAGGAAACGTAAGACATTATTATACAAATACGATTTTTTTAACCTTTCCTTGATCTGGATTTTCCTCAACGATGTACAGGATTTGATAAAATCCCGATCCTTCCCCTGTCTAGCCTCGTATCTCCTGAACTCCCGATCAATATCGACATCATCCATCTTAGGGGTTACGGGATGCTGGTATATCAATCTGGTAAGGATCATGTTCTCGGTATTCGAGGATGAGATGTTGGACATAACCAGCTTTTTTATATTATCCTTGACCACGCCAATATCGGAACGGGAAGCCCCGGCGGGGACCACGCCAGCCGGCAAGTACGAGGGCCGCTCTATCCCGATATTGGCCAACATCTCATAGGCCTGATCGGTGTCGGTTATCGGGGCCGTGTTATGGTACGTATTCCTACTAATATACAACATGCTCCTATCATACATATCGGAAGGGGATGTATTCCCGGACCTTACATACACCATCCTATCCCCAGTAGAATAAGTATCCTGAACCTCGTATATCGGATTCCCTTTTCCTGTTATCCTATCAAGATCGGAGATAAAGCTATCGTATACCGAATTGCCGGCCTGTATGGAAGACAACATGACGTCCAGCGACGCCATAAGATCACGGATATCCTCAGGTCTGGATATAACCATCTCATCGCTGATCGCCTCGCTTATATCCACACCCATGTCGGCAAGATCCATGGCTATGTCATGCAGACGTCCGGCAACGTCCTTGATGTCCTTAAAATCATCCATATCGATTATCTCCCCAACCTTACCCCTTAGGGCTTTCATGTCCTTAGGCGTACTGATATACGGTATGGTGCTATTGGAGTATGAGTCGGTAATCGTATTCCCTTCCTGATCCCTAACCTCCATACGGGTCATATTACGATACGTGTCATACATCCGATCGGCGTAATCCTGATCCTCCTGATACCGGAGCGCCAAGGAAGGGTAGGGGATGGAGGCGAAAGCCTGATCGAACTCCCGGCGGTCGCTGATGCCGCCTACCGCCCTCATGATCGTATCCCTTACCTCCATTGGATTCAAGACCCTTCTCTTCCCTAACGAGTCATATGTATCCTCATATACCATATAATCATCACCAAGACCTGACTCGGAGGATAGGAAATACATATCCTTCTCATTAAGATCCCCGTCAGACATAAAATCGACGACCCTCCTCATCATGTCCCTTACCCGCTCATACGCCGATCGGTTGGTCATGATATTATCAATCTCATCAGCGTCATACATCCCGGATCGCTCAAGATTGTACCTATTAAGGAATATATCACCACCGGAGAGGAAATTGGATACGATCATATCATTAAGATCATTGATATTATCAGCACCCAAGGAAGTAAGGGTATTATTGATATCCTTAACCTCATCGGCCATGAAATTGCCGGCGACATAGTTCTTCCGCTTGATAAAGGACATGACATCATCATACCTAGGTTCCCCATTACTATCCAGATCATATTCTGATGGCATGGACATCCAATCGCCAAAAAAAGACACGAAGTCGGGGGAGTAGGCCGTACCCCAGACCGATAAGGCCTGCTTCTGGTCGCCCAGCACCTCCATCGCCCTTTGGTATAACCCGGATGGTTGGTCGTTCGGGGCAAGGACATTATCTACCCTACCCTCCTTATTTTTTATAACATAACAAGATCGTCCCATTACTAAATCGTTTTGACACAAAGATAGAAAATCCCGTCTACTCTCACGAGCGGACGGGACACCAAAATAACAACATAATAACAAACCTTATGTTTCTCCGAAAAGTGCAAATCTTTTTGCCGATCCTCACGGACAGGAAAAAACTCAATCCTAAATTATAAAAAATGGAGTTTATCGTTTAGCGAAAATATCTTTATCTGATCTACTCAGAACCCTGCCTTTCAATTCCAAGAACCTAGGCATCCATTCTTTAGATATCTTAGACACAATCCACTGAAATCCCTTAGGAGTTACATAGACAGTATTAGTGCCGTAGAACTCGTCATCATTACGATATCTGTAACGAGCATAACCGCTGTCTATCATCCTTTGGGAAAGCAACCACCTCTTACCGGTCTTAGCGAAGAACTTCTTATCCTCAAGCAATATTCGAAGATTCTTCTCCGCTATATCATATCCATGAGCCTCTAGCTTTTCCCGAACCTCTCTGATCAACATATCTGTCTCTTGGGCTATTTCGGCTGTCTTAGCAAACTCAACCATAGGAGCCTGTTCTTTAATGATATTATCGGATATCCTTTTGGCTTCCTCTGCCGCTTTCTTCGCCTCAGCTAACGCACGCTTCTCCTTTTCCGATTTAAGCAAAGCCTCTAATGCCTCTATATAATCAGATGGAAGTTCATTCTTTGATGGCATATTGTTAGATGGCATAGAATAGGAACCTGTTTTCCTAATAAAAGGGAGAACCTCCGATGTTACCCATCTTTTGAATTTCTTAGCAAACTCCTTCTTAGATGACATAATTAAAGTATACATACCAGACTCATTAATAATCTTTATCTGGCTAACATATTGATTGTGAATAGGGGTGGAATCGTAGGCCTCCCTATCTTCTGACAATCTCAGCATTTTACAATCCTCGTCATCTACCAACCTTCTTACAGCATCCCTAGGATCTGCATACCCTAAACATTTAGCTACATCATTACCGACAAACCATGGTTCATGTTTCTCATCCAACAATACTCTCACATCCCCAAAATCAGGATTCTCAAATAATTTTAAATTATCATCCATAATATAAAACAACGAGAGCCACCAGCGTCCGTTACCCCACTGATAGCTCTCATTTATCGCCTACGCCTAAGCGATATTAATATCTTCTTCTGGTCTAGCAACGGATAGACACCGCAAATATAGACACTTATTTTAAAACAACAAACAAATAGGATATATTTTTACAAAAATTGTAATCTATAATATTCCATCACCATACAAAGCGATTATATCTGGTCTCTATCATCATCACCACCTTCTTGATATCAGATAAAGTTAGTTTCTTTATCTCCATATTCCTACTATCCATTCTGACAAAAGAGTTCTTGAACTCCTGCTCGGTTATAGCATCCAACCTAAATAGATTGTATTTTATAAGTAACTGGGTTACGTCAAATATCAGGATATTAAGATCAATATCATCCTTCAACTCATTAAGAAGATCACGCATCATTTCCTTAATGGCGTCAGTGTCAAGTTCCAGCTTCTCGGCCTCCTTCATCAGCTTCTTGATGATACCATTGTACTCGATTATGATATTAGCGTTATCGTCATCGGTAGGTAGAAGTACATCCATCGTACATTTTATACCAACCTTATCACTAAGCCTTTTGTTGAACTCAGTCATATAATCAAAAGCCTGATCCCTGCTTAAAGCGTATGAATGATCAAGCAACTGCTTTTGTCTGTTATTGACAAAATAATGACTGGTATATAACATCATCAAGACCTTAACTCGCTGGATGCGTAGGTCTTGCATAATTTTCCGGTGTAAAAAAGCGTCTAGTTGCATCTACTAAAAAAAGTCCCCACCGGGGCCATCACACACCCGACAGGGACTAACTTTTAAATATCTTACTCGTCAGGTGATGGACTGACTCCGCAAAGATAAGTCAAGATATTTTATCTAGCAAGGATTTTCTGCCTCATTTTCTCCGGATACTACGTTACCGTCGGAAACCAAAGATTTGTCCTCGGCCGCCTTCGTAGGCGAGGCGAACTCCGATGGCAGATCCGGCAGGTTAGGGAACGAGACTTCCGTCTCCTCCTTGGATACCTTGTTCTCCTTGATACTCATTCTAAACTTAGGAGCTATGAAAGGATCGTTGTTAAGATCGATGTTGATCGTAACGTCATTCATCAAAATATCCTCCTTAGTTCTGGAATCACCTATCCATCCTCTTACGTCAGCGGTCGTAGGCATCCTGCTAGCCGCTTCCTTGACAGCTTTAAGCCGGTTCTTGATAACATTTACGTCTCCCGCCAGCGGAATCATATATGTCTTATTATCCAACCCAGATCTGGCTATAGCGTTATTAAGATCCATTATATCATTGATGCTTACGCCTCCGCCTAGACCCTCCATAATCCTATCAGCCATCGATCCGATCATGGATGAGAATGACGATATATCCTGATTTTTCAATCTTACGGGGTACAGGTAATTTCTTCCATTCCCTGTCTTTATAGCCACGACCGGGATACGTGAATTTTTATAATCACCATACTTGTCCCTGACGATAGCCGTACAGAACGGGAATATATTATACTTAATATCATCCCTCATCGTAACCTCCCCGTTCTCTATATATCCTACGCTCTCGACCTTACCAACCGTCTCGTTGGTAAAATCATTCTCAGATACCATCAACGTACCATTATCATCGCTTACGCTAAAATTAGGTCTTCCCGGCAAAACACTAGTGACTTTACCTACAAACGGTATATCAATCTCACCAGTAACAGATCCTATATTATCCCTATATAACTCAAAAGCCCTACTCCTTAAATCAGCGTTACTTCCTTTTGAGTCTGGGTCATTGGCTTTCAGTACCGAGACGAAATTGCCGTCGCTATCCACGATCTTAATAACCATATTATCAACCAGCTCTCGGTAAGCCGACTTAGTCTCATCAGAATTAGGATCAACGGCGTTAAGGCTATTGTATTTATCATACAATCCCTTGGTGTAAGGATCTGACATATCCATTTTGAACCTTACCATATTATCCTTGCGGAGGCTGGCCGTTGCTTCCTGATTCACCGACTCGTTGTTAGATCCAAACGTATCACCCGTATAATAAGGGACAATAGATCCATCCTGCCCCTTGCGATACACCATAAACCAGATGGAGGTCGACAAGGCGGTTTGCCGCCCCAATATGACACCGGTAGCGTTCTCGAAAGCCTGAGCGTCATCCTCGCTAATCATCCATCTTGAGTGGTTATCTGACTCTATAACAGTAAATATGTCGGTTCCGTTGGTGAAATCCATCACCCTTCCATTATCAGTATCAGTGGCATCAGATCTTTTAAGCCCAAGACTGTCCATAAACCTGTCAAGTCTCATTCCGCCAACTTCATAATACATAACCCCACCGATCTCTCTCTTCTGAGCCATCAACACCACCGGATTCTGGGCGGCGTTAACTTCCGTCCTGCCGGTGGATGTCCCGGGTTCGCTCTCTGTGAGGACATCACCCATAGGTATGGATTTATCGTAATCCTTGACAGCTATACTTCCGTTATCATACAACCTCATCCATTCCACGAATTGAAGAAGAGGCCCATCGGAATAATTATTGATAATATCAATAGCCTCATTAAGCTTATCCTGATCAATCTCATTGCCATTGTCAGCCTCATTCATAAGATCATTATAAGTCTTTATAGCTTCTTTGATCTGATCCTGATCAAGACCATTGATATTCATATCTACAATATCATCAACAGCGTCCTTGATATTATCATAAATATTATCATGGATCTTCAATCTATCTATTATCGATCTAGCCTTATTGATCCTTGAAATAGGATTATCCCCAAACCCGTTAACTAAACTATCGACACGAGGCTTGTTATTATCATATATCTGTCTCTCCCTAGGAGATAAGACATCCTCATTACCGTTCCATATCTTTATAGCTATATTATTGATTCTATCGTCAGAAGGATTTATGATATCCTCATCATCAGGAACCCTCTCGACTATACTACCTTCATCGGTCTTAATCTCGTTCTCCATAGATCTGGCTATCATATGATTATATGTCTTGAACATAAATGCCTCATCCTCCCCTATAAGACCATCTTGGTAAGCCTTGTCTATAGCTTGGTCGTTGGCGTAAAGATCATTGGCATCAGGATTATCAGTATTCCTGAAATCATACTTGCTATCATCCTCCTCATAAGTCTTACCCCATACGTTCGATAATATCTTCATGAACCCGCGCTCCTGCGCCCGGATGAATCTTCTGTCACGCATACGACGAAGAGACTCGTTTATATTCTTATAAGCCACAAGATTATGACGATACTCACTAAGCAATGCCATAGCCTCCTTATAATTATCAACCCCACGGATAGATACGACGTTCTCAAAATCAGCTATAGTATCATAAGCCGCCATAAGATCAGCGGCACTGATCCTTGAATCATTTCTATTTAAGAACAACTTAGATATATCAGCCTCTGAGTTAATTAACGTAGTTAATTTCCTCTCCAATGCGATCCTATCCTCTGTTAATTTAAGAAGCCTATCATTCTCCTTGACCAACTTAGCCTTATCAGATTCAAGAGCGTCCTTCGACGCGACACTTTGTTGAAGCCTCAAGATATTCTTCTCCATCCTCTGTATATCATCCGTAAGCTTCCTTAATTCTTCAAGATCCCTGCTCGAATCAGGATTAAGACGAGAATATATATCAAGAGCGGGACCTATATCCGTATTGTATATCCTTCTTAACTGATTGGCAATATCGTTCAAATTATCCTTCGCCTCAAGGCCATTATAAGCCATATTGGAGATATAGGCGTTAAAAGACCTGTTCGGGATACCCTCAGTAAGTGAGTCGGCGAATCTGTTGGCCATGGTAAAATTATCCACCTTCTTATTAAACTCGTTGACAAGATCGGCTTTATACTCATTAACCTGCTCATCCGTCATATTCATATCGGACGCTATATCGCTATTAGGTATAGATTCGACTACCGTCCTGAAATTCTCCTTCGTATCATCCAGCATCCCCATCTCCGAATCATAACGAAGACGATTGAATACGGCGTCACTAAAATCCTTATTTATGATCCTACCATCACTCTCGTACGATGTGTCTACACCAGATAATTGAGCGTTAAGAGCCATACTGCCACGAATAGCACGGATAGCGGCGGTAGTCAAGGCGCCGGCATTGGCGTTGTAGGCATCCACCATCCCCTTGTTCCTGGACATGTCTTGGCTCCATTCCTTTATACCTCCAAAGGTCTTTCCACCCATAACCGATCCGATAATCATACCGATGCCGATCTCCTTCCAGCCTTGACTAGACCCGTATGTTTCCTTGAACCCGTTCTTTATAGCCTCCATATAACCTATGTTCTGACGGATAGCCATAGGATTGTATCTTGATTCTACCCAATCCTCGGCGGACTTGCTAGCCACTCCCTGAAGACCTTCCTCATAAAGACCTTCTGACACTGGACGCTTGATAATATTGAACGTATTCCCGGCTATTTTCTGCCATTTCTTTGGCGTTATGGTTCTTAACATACCGTTATCCATCCTCTCAGCCCCTACGCCAAATATATTGCGTTTTATAAACTTATCCACGCCAAGATCCATGCCGAACATATCACCGAACATAGCTATATTGGATAATGACAATATGCCGACGTTGGCGGCGAATACAGCATTAGCGGCATTGGCATTATCAGCCCTGAACTTCATAAGCTCCTCATATGGGACTTCCCTTCCATAAGCGTTACGGTAAGACTGCCTGAAATTCTCCTCAGCCTCCATCAGCATACTTCTGGCCTCGACAGATGCCTCCCATGCGGTGGACGTGCCAAGGAAGGCGGCGGTGTCCAGTCCCTTGCCTACCCTCTGTCCTATACGGGCGGCCCTGAGGTAAGCGCCGAACGCTTTCTTGGTATCCGAAGCCGCCTTGCCTATCCTAGCCAATGCCACGCCTGCCCTAGCTCCCGTACGAGCTAAGTTCATCAATCCAGCGCCGGAATATACGGCTGATGATAACATGGCTCCAACAGTAAAAGCAAGACCGGATAAAAAATCGTTAGACCAGAAATTAGCCGTAGTCATGCTTTGAAGGAAATTCATATCCCGCTCCTCACGATTGTAATAATGAGCAAGACCGTAATCCATCTTCTTGTCCTGATCATCCAACCATCTCGTGAAATCGTTATCAAAAACAGCGTTAAAATTACCTCTGGATACACCGGCGTAAATACCATAAAAAGGCTGGATAACGCCGCCTAATCCGTATAGGGCAGTCTTACCTACAAATTTTCCCAAACCTCTCATCCATTTTTCAGTCCTACCTTGACTCCTAGATAAACGTGTGTCATTATCTACACCAGGGATATAAGACTCGTATTTAGGTATCCAAGTACCGCTACTAAGTCGATACCTTGAATCCTCCAACGATATCTCCGGACCAGTAAGATTAAACCTGCCCTTATAGCTTTGATCAGAAGCCATATATCCTAATGGGGACATATGTTTCATATCATCATAATAATTTGTCTTAACAGTATTCTTGATCCTCTCCGACAATGACGGTATCTGGGACTTTGATCTCTCGGAAGCGGAATACGGATCCAATACCGGAGGCAGGTCACGATCCGGTATATCATAGGGATCCGTACCAATAGCCTTTATATTATCTACGTTTATGGTAGGATATCTGTACTTCTCGGCAAGATCCTTTCCGTTAGAGGTATTATTATAGATTTCCATTGTTTCCATTATTTCCACTATTTCCGTTATTCCTGTTTCTTATCTCCTGATCAATCATATCAGCTATGGGCGAGATGAAGCTCTCGAAATCATCAGTAGTAGATCTTCCCTCGCTCCTCCAATACACCTCATTCTCCTTGCTAAGTATCTGTTGCCATGCCATGACCAAATAATACTGCGGGCAGAAGTCGATCTTCCTTGCTACCTCATCAGCATAGTTAACGCCATCCAGATCAATTGAATACAACGGGGTATTACCCTCTCTAGCCCCTCCTTTGCTATATATATCAACATTTATCCCAGAAGAACCATTATTATACTTATATCCGGAAGCCCTTAACTCGTACATAGAAGCGTTATCGAACAACACGTCAGTAGCGATCATCATCTGATTCTTCCTGATATTACCGTCATTTATATTCGTAAACATATCTATATAAGGCATTACCGTGTCCTTGGCCCCGCTAGCGTAAGCGAATGGAGCTACCAACAATGACTTAGCCATCTTCCCATAAGCGTTGTTGCTTGAGCTGGCGAAAGATATGGGTACGACACCGGAATCATAGGTCTCGGACGGGATGCTTACATCCTCTTTGTAGAAAGTAAGTCCATTCGCAGCCAGATCAGCCTCGCTTACCTCAACAACAGATCGACCATCACCTCCATTATTGCCAATGATCTGATAATTACCATCACCTATAGGGGATATGGTAAACGTTATCTTCGTATTGGCATTATCCTCATCCTTGGGGATAAAACCGCCACCACGGGTAAACAGGTCACTAATCTTTATATAATCATACTCGGCTTGGCTTTTAGACGGATAATCGCCGGAGAAGATATACTCACGCTCGGCGTACTCATGACGATATTGTCTCAAGTAATCCTCGCCGGCTCGCTTGGCGTCATCAGCCAACCTTCCCAGATCGCCACGACTCCATTTGTGCCTAAACACATCGTATTGTTCTTTCTGCATTTCGTCATACATGGCCTTAGCTACGGCCACATTCCTTTTATTGCCATCAGACAGCCCATCAGTCAGCACCTTTATCATATTACCGTCATCAGAAACATCCATAGGAATAAGAGATAATAAATTAATATCATCCAATGTCAATGACGTACCCATCAAATCATTTATCCTATTCACCAATACAGCCGCCTCTCCAGAATTGACATCCCCTAAAACAATAGGGTTATGGACACCAGGAGTGGCTGCATGAATAAGATCGGTCATTTTAACACTATTACTAAGAATAGAGCTATATGCCGATAATTTAGCCCAATCATTTAATGTTATGTCATTTATCCCATCTATATCAAAAACCTTATCACCATTGCTGTTGATATCTTCAAGATTAAATGTCCCAAATCCGTAACTAACATCTATGCCTGATCCATCAAAAGATTTAGCCTCTTTCTCGACTATAGCGTCAACGCCATCCAAAACAGCGTTCTCCGCCTTATTAAATCCATCATTGATCTTATTATACTTCACTCTTTGGGTATTTAACCCAAGAAGCTTCAGGTAACTATCCTGACCATTGTAATCAAGTAGCTCATTCCTTGACCCTCCATTAGCCTTGAAATAAGCCATGATAACCTGATCGTTATCCATATCCTTGACCACGTTACTATTCTCAGGATCAGACGCCCATGCGTCGATCTTCCTTCTAGCGTCATCTGACAGTGACTTAACAAAATTACTCATGCCGGTAGTTACCGCCCTCTCATTGGCTATAAACCCGTTCATGAACTCATCGCTTATATTCACATTTTCAAGATTGGCGCTCTTAGTAACCACGGTAGGACCGGTCGTGTCATCACCTCCGTCACCCCCATTCTCCGACTTACCCAATTTGCTAGCTCTCATCAACGCTGCTTTCTCCATGGCTAGATTATGCCTTTTTGTCTCATTGAACTTAGCTCTCTCCATCATCTGTTGATTGGCCTTGAAATAATAATCATCAACACCCAACGTCTCGTATGAGTTATTATAAGACCATCTCAGTCCAACGCCACGAAGGAACTGCTGTCGTACCATGAACATGCCGGCTCGCTCCGGGCTGTAGTTGCTACCGATAACGCCCTCGGCCTCCTCCACGAAATCATTTCTCTGCTTGATAATATCCGCCAGCTCCGACTCCAACTTAGCCCTCTTGACCTTGTCATTGCCAACGCCCTTTAGCTTGGCTCGTATGGATTCTTCCTTGACACTGAAATCATCAATATACCCTTTAAGGAAATCTGAGGTGCTTTGAACATTAAATAAGTCAGGATTCGTTCTAGCCATATATCTTCCCTCTAATTGCATCTGAGCCTTACCGTTCTCAGATATAGAAGCCATGGCTATATCCCTGACCTGAGCGTAACTCATCTCATCTATATACATCTCACGCATCTCGCCCGTCCTGTTACCATTGGCATCAGTCACCGGTACATTGACTTTCTTCCCCTTGTTAAGGGAGATGAAATTCTTCATCTTCTCATCAATCTCAGCATGATAATCCGTATAAGGGGTATAATGTATAGGATTAAGACGTGTCCCTACCTGACCGTCATTCATCCAAGCCACGGCATCCGCAAAAGCCTCAGCCTCGTTTATAGGACTATACATCTTGGGATTGTTCAGCTTCATATCCTCCATCTTCTCGCTAAAAGCCCGGATCTCCCTAGTACCGGCAATAGCATTCAACACACGGGTATCCAGAGCTTCTCCAAGACGAGCCTGTATACTTCTGGCTATACCATCAGAAGCCAGATTAGATTTACGATACACGTTATTCACGTCCTGTATCAATCCATTTAACCTATTCTGAAGATATTCCCTATCCTGAGGTTTTATAATGTCAGAATTGATAATATAATCAGCATACTCGTTTATAGCCTGCCGATTGGTATCTATCTTCTGCTGCATGTATCCCATACCCTGCATCATGACATCCATGTTGTAAGGTGATACGTACTTGCCGTAATTCCTTAATATACTATATTGTGAAGCCATCCTTTATCCTTTCTTGCCTTTAGTTACTTCCTGAGCGGGATATAATATTCTATAACTCAATATATCTCCTTGAGGATCAACGATCAGCTGCCCATTAGGACCGATCTTTACATCCCCGAATATAGATCTTAATGTATTCATGGTCGTAGCCGTATTCCACTTCTGCTGAATCTCATCATTGACGCTATCGAAATACCTAGCCCAGTTCTCGTCATTTATAGCCAATCCTTGTAGTATCCGTTGCTGGTAAGCTTGGCGTTGAGCTATATTCTTATCATAAGTATTAGCCCATGACTGAGCATTGACATTATCAGCCCAAGTCCTTTGAGCCACATTTCCTTGTTCTACCTCATTTATATACTTACCTATATTGGAACTCATGATAGCCTGTAAATTGGAAGATAAAGCCCCTCTCTGGGAATCCGGGACATTACCCATCTGATCCAATTGTGATTGGAAAGCACGATTAGCCTCAACCATATACTGATCAGCCGATCTCAACACCGGGTCCACGGTAGGAGCGTAATGTCTTTCTAGACCTTCCGTTGTCACGGCTCCCGGAGTCATCCTGAACACCTCAGGAAAGTCAAGACCGCCACCCACTATATTCCTGCCTCCATTGCCGCTGTTCGACTTACCGGCATTTGTATTGGTCTTAGGGAGTGTATTGGGATCAATCAGCTCAGGCATATCCAGTTTAACATCAGGTTCCTCCACATCACCTATATCCATAGGACCGGGAGCCGCCTTATGAGGATCAAGTATAAAATCAAGACCTTCCATTCCTTTCATGGATCTCAATGCCTGCATCTTAAGCATATCCTCGCCAAGTATCTTATTAACGACATCCTTGTTCAAAGCCTCGGACAAACTGTGCGAGTATGAAAAATCCTTGTTCTTGTCAGAGAATAGTTGGCTAAAATGGGTGATACCAGCATCGTTAAGAGCCTTATGCTGTTCCTCTGTAACAACGTCTAGACCGATCATAGGGCGAGATGTGGTAAACAAACCTAATTTATTGTCTCTCATCCTATCATGATATGCGGCTTTCTTGTCTTCCGGGTAATTACCTTGACTATCCTCACCGCCAAAGGAAACGAGCGTCGTGTAATCCCGAAGCGCCTCGGCGTTGGCGATGATCGGGTTCTCAGCCGTAGCCAAGCCCATCCAGCTACTTGTCTGACCGTAGATAGCGTCTTGCAACGCCCTAGTCCTAGCGCCCTCTGAAGCTCCCATATAAGCATCGTAAGCGACCGGATTGAATGTCTTATAATAATTCAACCTCTCATCCGTATTAATACCTCCATAAGAGCCATCAGTTCCTTGGCGTTGATAACCGAAATAGTTAGGATCATTGTTGAACCTATTCTCGATCGGGCGGAAAGTTAATTTACGACCGAACAAAGACGTGCCTCCTATCTCCATCTTCTGACGAATACCAACCACTTTCTTAAGCAGCTCTTTCTTAGCCTCAGCTATATCCTCCTCCGTAAGACCGTATTCTTTCATGGATCTGGATATGATATTATCTATCTCACCACCCTTAGCGAAATACGTATCCTCATCCTTCTTCATCTTCCGGTCTTCCTGCTCTTTGTATATGACATTAGCGAAGTCCGTAAATCTTCCCTCTAATCCATTAACGATATCGTTGCTATCATTTATAGCCTTGGATAATACGGAGGCGTTCAAACGCCTTGTATTCTCATCGTCTATCTTATTATTTTTCTCCAGCTTCTCCAATGCCTTTTTCTGATCATCGTAAGCCGATTTAAGACCGATCTTAGCCTTATACCTGTCCATTAACGTAGCATACGTATCCTTAGGCGTGGCTTTGATCCCATACGTATCTCTGATGTATTTAGCGAAATCCGGCTCTATGGTTGTGTCGTCGGTAATAACCTTCGTTCCCTGCTCCAAGGAAACGGGGGTTCCACCATCGGCGTGCTTCTGCCCCATAGCCTCCATCGGCGCCTCTCCGGGCTGCGTCACGTACTCACCCTTCTCGACCTCCACGTTGGCTTGATCTTCCATCGACTTAGGTAACGGATACAGGTACTCACCGGTAAGGCTTCCGCTATCGAACCTATTATTAGGTCCTAGATAAACATCCCCACCATCCTTGTACTGCATCTGGGATTGCCTTCTTTGTCTGGCCTCACGCTCCTGAGCCAACCTGATATTGGTACGAGTACCTTTCTCAGACGCTATCCCAGAAACCACGTTACGAGCCAATCCCATGATACCACTAATTCCTGAGGCTATGGTGGTTATCGTATTAGCTGTTTTAGCCCCAGTGGATAAATCACCATATCCCTCGCTTCTCATACGCCCTATACCACGACCCATCTGAGTGAATCTAGACCCTATATCATCAGCGCCATAGTAGGGGATGGTGGTAAAATCAAAAACATCCGTCTCGCCTGAACCGGTCTTAGACTTATCAACATCGTTAACAGTTATGTTATTAAGCGTAATACCATTGTCCTGATAATTCTCAGCTATACGCTGTAAACTACCCTTGAAGCTAGCCGGAAACACATTATCCTGATCAAAAGCATTAGCGTATTTAGTCCTCAACTGATCTGGAGTATCCAAAGAATATATCCCTAGCGGATTGACCGGCGCGGGTAATCCTTGGTTGGTATTCACCAAAGGTTCTATACCTAACCCTTGTATACCGTCCATATTACCAAGCATATACGACCCGACTTCCCCGGCCTCTTGATATTTAGGTATCTTCCTCTTGATTACGTATTTGCTCATGTCTAATTAATTTCGTTCTGACACAAAGATAATTTAAAAAAACAGAGACTCATCATTTCACAACGATGAGTCTCTCAGCAAATGCTATTATTATGTACAGAATTAAATTCTTTTTATGAATAATGATCCTATAGCCTTAACCAAATCATAGAAACCAGCAGAACTGAGACCTACAGCCACTCCATATAATAGAGCCTCCCACCATTCACTCCCTATAAGCAATGGAGACACCTTTAGTAGCCACGCTAATATACAAACCAGCATACCTATGACTACGGCGGATAGGACTTTAGCCCACTTATGGGTGTCAATATACGGCACTACCTTGGCTAGTTGGGTAGCTGACATCGTGACAAAAGCCATGATGCCGGTAAAGGTAGTTAGATCAATGGTGATAGTCCCTTCTGATGGGATTACCTCTTGCGCCATCAAAGCGAACGGCGTCAATAACATAGCAAATAAAAATAACAATCTTTTCATATCTAAAACGTTTAATTACTTCGCAAATATAACACTAAACTGATTAGATATATAAATATTTATTGGAATATAGATATACGACAATATCCAGAGCCTATATGTCCCTTTCCTAAATCATATAATCCACCCAAAGGATTAGGCATTTTTTCTAATTCCCCTTTCACATCTGTCCATACGAACCCGTTCCCATCTATCATCTTAGTGTTAGTAAATACATATTTATCATATTTCACGCATCCCGGATGACCGGATATATACGAGGACCCTCCACCACCAGCTTGAATAGCGTTCGACGATATCCCGCCGCTTGGTCCTCCATAAAAGCCTCCTCCTCCACCAGAGGAATACGAAACGCCATCAAAGCCACATCCTCCTCCCACTCCTAATAGACCTCTATTTCCGTTAGTTAAATTATTGTCGGAGTTAGATCCTACCGCTACTTGGGATGCAGGAGTTCCCTTGGCATAGCCCCCCAGATACGCCTTCAACCCTCCCGCTGATCCTCCATGCCCAATAAAATAATACTCACATCCTCCACCGCCTCCCCCGGCTACCATAATACGGGTCTTTAAAGAATCTACGTTTAGAGGATCGCTATTGTTGGACAACCTCAAATCTGTAGCTCCGCCCCGGCTCCCTCATAGATATACCTTCCAGCGCTCTCATTAGTCATTGAATGCCCTGAACCTCCTCCATTATAATTATATTTTACAACATTACTCGTCTGCTTAAGTCCACCATTTCCACAATACACATAAATGATATCACCACCAACTAACTTGATAAATCCAGCCACATATCCACCATACCCAGGGTCATTAGATCTGGTAAACCTATCTTCGCTATCATTGTAACCATAATTACCTTGACCACCCCAGCACTCAACATAATAATACGCCGACTTTGGAGCTACAAATGTATGGTAATTATTACTATTATAAGTGTATGTATACAATACATCCAAGCTTTTGGGACCTATCATTACACGTCTTCTCATAACATACCTCCCCTTAGATATTTTACTAACAATGCTATAACCATCCTCCTATCATCAGCCATAGCATCTACCCATCTATTCTCCCATCCTAAACTACTAGAGAGGGGGGGGGGTAAAACAAGTCCCCTTAAATAACATATCAAATAAAAACAACAACTTATTCATAACAAATTATTTATCATTAAAATACTAACTATTATTTCTGCTCACACCTTTTATGTTAAGGCTTAACCCCGGTATCATATTAAGAACCAACTGCCTTTTTGCCTGTTCCCTACGCATACGCTCGGCCTCCGCTATCTGCGCCTCCGATTGAGAATCATTCTTAATATTATTGGCGATGTCCTCTATAGATTTCTTGTTAGCGCCGGATTGAGCTAGCATCTTATATAACAGGTCTTGGCCTTCCTTCTCCCACCAAATATCCATAGATGGGCGAGAAGCCAAAGAAGGATCGGCAGGGGCTACCGTCTCAGGTACGGGCTGCTGACCTCCGTCCCCCGTGCCCGAATCCCGCTGTCCGAACTCGTATCTCATTGGCTCGTTCTCCGGGACACCATACCTATTAGCGAACATATCAGCGAACTCAAATCTCTTCTCATTTCTTAAGGTCGATCCAAGAGGCCTACCGTATCCTTGATTCCATGCCACGGTAGCGTCCTTGTAGTTGACGGCGTTATCGAAATCGGATTTAGAATACATATAGTAATTATATACATTACCTTGAGCGTCCTTGTCAAAAAACTTTCCTTGATTGATGTAATTCCAACCTAACCCCGGGACCTTGCCTTGATACTCATCCACGAGATAATCCAACTGCTGTGTCAATGTCGGTTTCTTCCCATACCTGCGCTGTAGCTCCTTCTTCCTCGGTCCAAGCCATTGTTGGATGCCAAAATCACCGGCGGCGCCTAGGGCTTCGGTGTCCCCTCCGGACTCGGCGGCGATGTTCGACAGGATACCGATGGCTTGTGTTTGTGGTATTCCCTTCTTATCAGTCAGATAATCCCATATCTCATCATACACAGCCATCTTATTATCCTCTGATCTGTTTGGATCAATAACATATTTACCAGACCCGTAATCTCGCCCTGTATCAACCGGCCCTCCATCTTCCTTATTCTCTAACTTATTCTTAGACATAATAGCGTTACGGACAAGAGCCTCCTTCCCGCTTTCCGGGAGAGGACTATAATCCTTAAACGAACCTCTCTCATCAAACTTATTACCTATAGCATCCAGCGTCTTGGTAGCTATATTGACAGGAAACTCTTGATCATCGCTATAAAAATCATACACGTCGTAAACACCTAACCTCCCATCCGGACGCCTATAAATTGTAAAATTGCCAAACCCTGATAACGGGGTAAGCTCACCAGCAGCTTCGGGATAAAAATCGTACTCAGAAAAAACCGTAGGCTTACCAGATCTTACAGAATTACGATTCTTCTCAAAAATATCTACCCACTCTCTTGACTTCTTTAAGAACTCCAATTTACCATAAAGCTCATCTGATGCCGGTGTATCAGAACCATATATTTCTTGCTCCGTATCACGAATCTTCTTATCTAACCTCTTTATCTCATCCTTAGTGTCACGATTGAACATCTTCTCAATATCAGTAATGACATTATCAGGAATCCGTATCTCCTTATTATTGCCATCTAGATTATTAGGTTGAGATAAAAATCTCGCCCATAGTTGATCGCTATATTCATCAACGTTAGCCTTCCCGTTTCTGCCATATATAAACTCATTGACCTTGTCTGGAAGGCTAGCATTTGAAGCCACCACATCGGGGGTGACATTCTCGTACAATCTTCTTCTTATGGCATTACCTAAGATATCTTTTAAATACGAAGCCTTATCAGATACATCCTGTCTTACATACAACGGATCATCACCAATAGGCCCACCATCCTTATATTTAACCTTGAAATCAAAATTGCCAATATATTTCTTTACATTATTGATATAATCATTATCATCAGGAGAAGCCTTGCCGTTATTCAATAACCTTCCCTTACCCATCCATTTATAAAGCAAGGCGTCGAATTTGTCTATATCATTACCTTTATTATCCTTAAAGCCACGACCGACAACCTCATTCTTGTATATAGACGCCAAACGCAACATGGTAGCTATACCTGAATTATATGGCTTTAGGATATTCTCCTTATCTATACCAAACTTATTATATATCTTCTTTGTCTCATCATTATCACCTTCTATCTTTATCTGTGTTATACCCTTCGAGTTATAAGACCTGTCATTCCATCCGTTACCATTTAACAACGACCTGAATCTCTTGGCTATATCAACGCCTTGATCACCGATAGCTTGTTTCCCTATATATCTTGCGGATACACCAAACTTAGTCTCCTGCTCGGCGATACCCATGGCAAGCATAGCCATCCTATCATAAGTGTAGCTATCGATATCGAACTCACTCATGATACGTTCCTTGTTATATGATATAGCGTCGCTATATTCCTTTATATTGCCCAGCTTATCCATTTTGGCTATATTATCAATGGCTGATATAACACCAAGGAAAGCGTTGCTAGAATTGACGCCATTCTTTGAGTCATAAGCGTTATAAATCCATTTAGGCAAGATATCAGGAGATATATCACTATTTTTTACGCTTATATTCAATGGCCTAAAATCCTTGTTTATATGAACATTATAATCATCCCAAAGTCTCTTCTCACCGGAATCCTCGCCATAAGGGTTATCCGCTATATAATTAAGCGACCCCTCACGAACGACAAACCTACTTCCCTCTTTCTCCGGAAGTGTATAAATAAAATCACCCTTCTTTATAAAATTATACAGCTCATTCCCCGTATTCCCAAGAAGCCTGATACACCCATTAGATCCTCTTCCAGCAGAAGCCTCATGATGCATAGATGACGATATATCATGATCCCACTTGCCTGTCTTAGGATCAAACCTGGCTCTCTGGAACGATTTCTGGCCATGATACTCGCCTATACCTGACACTCTTGTTATGCCGGCCGGAGTAGACATATTTCCAGCTCCGGCGATAAGTTTTTTATCCTTCGTCGTCTTGGTATAGGTATTATAATCATCGCCAGAAGCACCTACACCTATATTATTAGTGCTATAAAGAATATCCCCGCTCGGTGAATAAACCGTTAGTTTTTTATTCTTCTTATCTACAATAGCATAATTAGATTTATGACCGACGCTCTTGATTATATCCTCATCGCTCATCTTATTGATCTCAGCCTCCCTGGATATTATATCCATCAAATCATGATCCTCTTTCTCTATTGACAGCGATGGGTCTGAAACTCTTATCTTATCACCTATCTGTATCTTGTTGATATCAGGGATATCCCTATTCCACGACGCAATATCGTCTAAAGATAATCCCAATCTTTTGGCTATGCCCCAAAGAGTATCGCCTTTAGATACGGTATATACCTCTCCCCCATCGGCCTTCCGTTCAATCTTCTCTCCCCATAGCCCATATTTCTCCCTAGGCCATATGCCGTCTATGGCATCCACATAACCAACGGGATGCTCCCCGTCCAGACGCCGGTTCCGCCGCTCGTCCGCAGGGTACAGGGCGTTGGCCAGAGGCTGCGTGATATAACCCAACCCTTTATCTTTGGATCTCGACATAGCATCCACCACAGTCTGATATATAGGCCTTAATTTCTCAGGCAGATATAATCCAGCCTCATCAACCAGCTCGCCTATCTTCTTATTTATACCCCTGATACTGAAATTATAATTACCCATACCGTTATTCAACGGGGACAACGTACTTCTTATACCATTCATGCCCTTGACGGCAGCTCCTCCGCTAAGGATATCAAACTCCGGGGATACGTTCCTTAAAGGGCTATCATCCATACCTCTAAAATACATAGGACGCTCGCCTCTTACGACACGATCAATATCCTCCTTATATAAATCCTTTATCCATGACGGGGTCTCCTCCCGCTTGTTCTTCTTTGCCATAAATCATCTTTTTCACAAAGATAAGTATAATCAGATGCGGATTAAAACATTAGGCGGGTACATGATCATATCACCTACCCGCCTATACCATCAATGCATATGATAAGCCGCTAAGGCTTTCTTAGCCGAATCCCTCGACTTGTACTTGGCCGGCCACAATTTACCGGTCTTGTTGCTAACCACTCGCCAATCACTCCCTACTTTCTTGATGCATCCCGACTTCGGACATTTACCGCTTTTACTAGATTTTGCCATATTATTTCTCATTATATTATATATTACTAATTGATATCTTTATCGTAAGATTAGATCCATCTATCTCAATAATACTAACTGATGGACTATAACCTCCACTTGTATCAATCGAAATAAAAGTTAATAAAATATCATCCCCAACTATCATATTACTTATAAAACGAACCTTTGAGCTATTTAAAATAATCTCATCATACACAGCATGAATATCAATATACAAATCCTTCCTGTCCAAAACATATTGTTTCAAATTATTAAAATCATCTGATGTGATAATCGTCTTATATTGACCCGTATCATCAATTATCATATCCGTAATATCCACCTCATTTGATATAGACTTATACGTGCCATCATCCATTAAGGCCTTATTCCCTTCCCCATTCAGCGAAAAATTTATATCTTTTGATATACTTACAGAATCAGCGCTACTTGCATACCCTTGAGATATAGAAATTCCACCTTCATTAGAGGAGGAAATTACAGTCGAAACAATAATATTATGTAAAGATAGATCAGATCCAACAAAAAGCCCTACACTAATCTTGCCGGACATCAAGACCTCCATACTAACGCCAACAAACACTTGTATGCTTGACTCACCCTCATAATCATACATGACAAGCACATATGAAGGCAGCCCACCTGATGTGTACTTAATAAAATCTAGGGTTGGCTTAAGTAATACACCGGTATTCTCTGTGACATCTTTAAATAAAGCTTTCAATGTATCATATTGTTGTTGAGTGCAAGTATGAATACTATGATCTACATTATTTAACAATTCAACCAAAACTGTTATGGCTGCCTCCTCATCATCGTTTTTAACCACCACATTCTTCCATATACCATCACCACAAAGGAAACGGTTCTCATCCCCAGCGGCCGGAGTCGGGACCAATCCAGCGGCACCAGCCTCGGACGCCGTGGCGCCAACCATATCCTTGACCTTATCAAGTCTACTGTCTATTTGATTACCATCGTACTTACCAATAAAATCTTCCATATCGTTTTAATATACAAGGGAGAGGCGGCAAAATACCCCCCCCCCCCTATATGTTAATAAATCAATAAACTTTCTCCTCATTGCTAAACCAACGTACTATCATCTTGAACCTACTCTCAATGTCATTCACGAACCTAGCCAAGAACCAATCGCCACGAAGACGATCACGCCACCTCCGATGATAATCGACAGCCCTAGGGTCGATCTTCCGGTCAATGTCATTCACGTCCTTGATCCATACCGGGAGGTTGTTGGTATCGTCTTTGACCTCGTTAAAATAGTCATTTATATTTATCTTCTGATCAACCTCCGTCACCAGTATCTCACGGCTATCATCATTGGTCACAGGATACCTTAGCCGCTGGCTCATATCGTTCTTGTCGGCGATAACCATCCGAAGCTCACCGCTGTTGTTGTTATCATTATAAAACCATGCCTTATTAAATCCAGTAGTCCTAAGAATTTGGTAATTAATCTCATCCTGATATCTTCTGGCATCCATCCGATATTGGTAGTTGGTGAGGATCTTATTCACGTACTGCTCACGTACCGGAACCTCTATAACAAACGGATATAGCTTACCATAAAATACTTGATACGATTGGTTGGTCAAACCATGAGACCATAAACCTATCTCCTGACTTTCACTTGAATAGTTCTTTCCGGACTGGAAATAATGCTGGTGCTCGATATAATAATCAGGGGTGTAGGATAAATATGATTTCCACTCACCCTTCAGGCAGTTATACCCAACGGTGAACGAAACGTCCGTGAAATGGCTGGTGTCCTGCAACTCCACCGCCTGTCCGTTCCTGTAGAACCGGCCGCCACGGAATTGGTACTCGCTCGGATTCCCTACCGGTATATAATCTTTCTTGGTTATCAGAACCCTCTTAAACCTATTATCCCAACCCATGGACAACCCTATACCAAAAAACTTGTTATCAATATCATAATAAGACAACTCGGCGTCCGTATCAGCGTTATATATCCGGCTACGGATGATCTTCATCTGAAGATGCTCCTTAAACCAGTTTCTAAGCCCCGGTGTGACCTCCGTAAGATTCCTACCATTAGAATCTACCTTAAACACCTGACCACGCCTTAAATCGACCCAAAAATGCCCAAACTCGCAACTGATCATATCCCGACTCTGGGTCCCGGAATATCCTAACGTCGTATTATTATACTCAATGCCACGAGAGGCGAAAAGCCCACCTGTCCCTAGCTCGCTACTCTCCGGGGATATTCTCTCCGCCAACACGTCTATGGCATTGTACAACCCTACCTGATTCTCAAAACGAGCCAGTATCTGATCCGACTCTATTCCCTTCATGCTTATAAGCTTTCCGAACGAGGTCTTGAACTCATGGTAATCCATAGGCTTGTACGACAGCCAAGGATCGGTCATGCCGTTCTCCGACACGTCGGCGGTGCTCCATATGACGCCGTTGGGTCTTTGGTAAGCGCAGTCCCAAAAATTGCTATCATACGTCTCTGGTAATGACCTGCCACCTAACGTAAATCGATTCTTATACACAGGACTTATCTTAAACACATTATCCCTTGATATAGGGACATTACGCTCCTGAGTCCATGATATATAATCCCCCACCTCCGGATAGAACCCCTCGTAAGGCTCAGGTCCGGCTATACGGAAATTGCAATTGATCTCAGACTCCACAAGAAACTGAGGTATGCCATAGAAGTATAGGAAGAAACGACCGCTAAGATACATATCTCCGGTCTTGCAAACCATCTCATAAGCGCTCTTCCGGCTAGGGAAAGAGTATAGCGATCCGGTATCCGTATCGGTCTTATTAAGATAATCCTCCCCGGTATCGTAATTAACGAAATAACGTGGATACCCGATGTTCCGATAATCATAATAAGGGAATGGTATCATGTCCCCCTGACCGAACTGAGTCAAATAAAACATAGGCATCTTCCTCTTAAGCGAGAATCTTGATATAAATACATCACCTCCAAAAACAGGTTTACGCTTATCCTTATCCATCAACCCGCAACCACCTAACGATACCCACCTGATATCCTCTATCTGCCCGTATTGAGCCGGAGAATATTTCTTTATCCTCATATAGGGGCAGGATACGAAAGATTCACGTGTCATAAAATGAGGCGTCATACCAGCCACCTCATCGTTACGAATATTACACTCATCCTGAATACGGCTGGTATCGTAACTTGAAACCAACTCCGGATATTCAAGCATATACTTATCCATACCAAATGACATGAACAATGAATGCTCACGATCGAGGTTGTTTATGATAATAGGCTTACCGCCTACGGTCTCCCCTTGCGAAGAGATATCTGTTACCGGATATAACCCGCTCTTGATATATTTAGCCGTTGACAATCCACGTAGCTCCGACGCCCCTATTTTTTGGTAAAATAAATTATAATGAGCGACAGAAGTATAATAATAAGCATAGTTCCGTCTAGGTCCCCTATCTATCAATGCCGTTAACCACTGATACCTATACTTGCCTATATCCACCACGGACTGGGCTGTGGCCTTGGCGATACCCGTAGCCAGACGGATAGCCGTCAGCGCTATGCCGACAGGGTTGGCTAAAAAGAACACGCCTCCACCGACATATTGCTGTGAAGCCGACTGATATGTATACTCAGCTATAGCGGATATTAAATTAGCCATAGCCTCCACCGTAGCCAATGATGTTGCCATACTATAAGCCTTACTCCCTAATATCGTCCATTTAGGGTGATCCTCCACCTCCCTGAATATACCGGAGGATTTACCTAATTGATAACCATCAACAAGGCACTCGGTGGGAGCGTCAGGCTTGTTAAAGGCAATATCAGGACTTAAGAATGAATACCAGATATTACCCTTCCTGTTAAACGGATGCGTTATAAATTTCTCACGATTAATATCCTTATAGATATACATATCATCAGACAAATCGTTGTAAGGGTAATTAGGATAAAGGTTAGCCGATCCGTCTGGATCATCGTACTTAAACATATCATAAGCCAGACCGGTCCCGATAACGCTCTTATCCAACGTCCTATCGCCCCTATACAACTCATATCCTATTATAGAATCTCTTCTAGCCTTATCTATAAGACCGTTCTCTACCGCTATATCCAGAAACTCATTAACGATATCGTCATCAAGCATCACCCCCATAGGATAAATATAGGAGTCAACTCCATATTGACCGGTCAGTTGAGACGGATTACCCATGAAAGGAGCGACAGAGTTATCCGGAAACTTGTAATGACGTATAGGTCTCTGACAAAACGTGGTTGACGTATTGGGGTACTCAGCGTTACCCCCATTACCGGTGAAATAAGACTTACCCCCAACTGATTTAGGAAACCCATAGTATTTCGTCAAAGAATCTATTATGTCCTTCCTCTTTGATCCTCCCGATGATATCCCGATCTTACTTGAATCATACAACTCAAAATTAGCCGGATACTTATTGGTAGACTCCCAATATCCGAAATCACCGTACTGATATGGTCTGGGAGCGCAGTCAGCGGGTTTATCCCCACATGAGATACATTTCGCCTCATAGGTAACGAATCTCCTTAATTTCAATTCTTTTGTGAAGAAGAATACATATTTCACCTCCAGTGGCCGAATGCCAAAACAGAACGGGGCGGGGAAGATGGCGGTGCCGGCCGTATAGAATCCGGCAAGCTCCTTCATGTCCTGCCTCATGGCGAAACCGGTGAAGAACACGCATACCGCAGGCTCGATGCAAACATATATCTTATGGAAAGTAGTCTTGTCATCATTCCAGAACAAGTACTTTGGCATCATAAATATCTTATGATCTACGTAATTCACTATAACACCTTTCTTGGCATCATTAGCCAAAGGATTAGGAGCCACGGTACCTTCCTTGTCCGAGAAAAACGTTATACGAACCTTATTGTATGATGACGAGTCGCCGATCGGATAATTATAGTTACCCATCATCTCTATATACATAATACCGTTATCAGGATCGGATAAACCACTTATGTATTTCTCGTAATCCAACTCCACCCATCTGGCGTATGAGGATACATGTGGATAGAACTTGAAATAAGTCAAGTTGCTTCTACCGAACCAATTGGTCTTGGCGTCAATATCATTCTGCATAGACACACGACCTTCCCAGTCAGTAGTTATACCGGTATTAAACTTAGAATTATCACCATCGCCAAAAAGACACATGGCGTTCTCGATACCAAACTGACTCTCATATTGGGGGAAATAAGCCTCCATCGTATCCATTAACTGATCAAGCATCGTCTCCGTATGCTTCTTTCCTTCCCATCCGGGATATTGATACAAATATGTGCACTTACCCAATGACCTACCCCCTTGGAATGTAGGAAGTTGAACATCGTTAATAGTAGGATTCACGTGAGGATCACCTACCGAACACCCATTAGTACATATACCCTCATCATATAACTGCCGGACATTAGACATATCCTGACACAAGACCAAGGCGGAGGAGTCTATATCAGACGGGAATTTATCCTCATCCTGACCATCCAGCCATTCCTGAACCAGATCTATGATATTCTTGCCTCCACTAGAGTAATTATCAAAATCACACAATACAGAAAACTTCCTTTGAGACTCAGCATTACTTTGTATTAATGTAGTAGGCTCTGTCTCCGTATAATCACTAGCTAACTTATATGTAAAATCAATCCTAGAATCCACCAAAGAGTTTTTATCCAATATAGTCCTGGTCTCTATCCTCTCGATATCGTCACATCCACTAGGGAAATCGGGAGCCTTTATACCGTCTTGATCCTCTGGCAATGATATAGCAGCGCATAACTCGTCAGTAATACCTACATTAGATTCTATGATATCACACAAGTTCTCTATATTATCAGCGATATAATCAATAGCATCATCTACCGTAACATCTTCCCCCATCGTGTTGATAACGAATTGGGTCTCTCCTACCGTGGCATATTCCTGCTCTACATATCTGAGCTGCTTGACATCTAGCTGATTCTTGCATTCTCCTCCAAAATCATCAAATCCCCAAGACGGGTCGTTTATGATCTTTGCCGTATTCTTAAACTGCCAAAGATGACGGCGGCTGTTCCCCGCGCACTGCGGGTTGTTCTCCAGCACCGACGCAGCCGACAGGTCGTCAGAGTTACCGTCCTCATCAACGATAACCTCCATCTCCTCCCTTGTGGCCGGACGAGGGATAAGCGGGAATCTAGCTGTCCTGTATCCTGTATTGGTAAAGAATCTTATACCCAACGGATATACCTCGTCACGCATGAAAGAGGCATATTTAGAGCAAGCCACACCGTCTTTATACAGATTCTCCGTGGCTATAGATGTCTGCCATTTAACGAAATGACCCAAGAAGTTGACGACCGGTTGTAGATTCCATTCATTCTCCACGGTCAAACCGTATTGAAGAAGACGATTCCCGACAGACGTCATGCCTCTGGCTGTCTTATATACCGGTATTTCCTTGGATAACTTCTCCATTGTCGTACGCTCGCTATACTGATCCGTAAGATAATAGATAGTCCTTTCCGTTATCGGATGTATACCTTCTATGAAATACTCAAGAACCGGGCTTTGCTCACCATTAAACCCAACCGTGTTCTGTATAACACCTATCTTATAATGAGATACCTGCTTATCTATATTGGACACGGTAAGGCGGATACCCATGTTGGTTGACTTACCCCATAAACCATCGCGGATAACCATATCTTGACGATCGAATAACATGATTGGGTTGGTCAATGAGCAATATCCAGTCTTCTCAATCCCGAACTCATCGCACAGCGCCACGCAGAACTGGTAGGTCCCGGCACGCAAGCTTCCCCCGAACTCCACGACCTCAGGCTCCACGCATGGGGCCGTCAGCAGCTGGAATACCAGTAGCTTCTCGCAAGCCAGCCTACACCTCTCTATTGGCTTATCATCCCCACATGTCTTATATCCATGATAATGATACCAGAAGTCACCATCATCATCCGGATTAAGTGCCTTGTCAACCATAACATATCGCTGGGGGTTATATCCATCAGTCCAGTATATCACCTTACCACACTTCTCATCCTTGATCTCTATATCGAAGATCGGGTGATGAATGGAAAAGTTAAGACAAGGATCATCGGTCCCATCCTCTATCAACACCTCCATCAAATCACATATCTCATCGAAACGACCATCCGACTCCTCAAGCCTCTCGCCAAGGATACGATGAATATCTTTCCCTGATCCCGCTAATTGATCCTCTACGGTCTTGACATAATCCAATGACCTCATGAACGTGATCTTAGAGGTGTTGTTATCAGGATTCACCAGAAAGAAATAAGTGTTATCACCAGCTATATCATTCTTATATCCAATAACCTTATAGCCATCAAATCGCTTACATAAAAGGGTACTAGGCTCGTTCTGGATCTTAAGCTGGCTTCCATCGTCACCCTCTATGGTAGCGTTCAAGGCAAAGCTGTACTCAGACGGGGATAGATCCTGTGGATGCTTATCCCTGTTCATCCCGGAGTCGGGAACCGCTATGTTAGAATTGTTCTGCACGATGTTATGTTTTTCGCAAAGATAACAAATCCGACGGATAATCACTTACACGCCGGATCTAAGTAAAAACCATACGTATTATGCGAAAATATTCAAATCACGCGAATATAAAAAATCCCCCTAACTTTCACAAGTCAGGAGGAAGACTAAACACTTTGCAACGTTTACCCTTAATGAAAATACAAAAACATAATAATTATAGATTTTTCCCCATGTAGCTTGATTGCTTGTCGGCGTCCTCTACGGATATGTAGAAGAACCCGTTAGTCACGTATCTCTCATTGACATCCACAAAATCAGTAGATCCTTTATCCACTCCTTTCTTCGATCCCTCATCACACACAGCTACCAGACTATTAAAGTCATTGGAATAACCTACGACTACACCGTGTATATCCCGATTTCGAGGATCGAATACGTACCTCATCTTACATCTGTCATAAGCTAACTCTAAAGAGCTTTTGCTTAACCTCTCATCTAATCCAGCACCCGCTACCAAGGCCAAAACGCTCTTTGATATGTCACTCATGGTGGTATCCTTGGTCGGAGCCTTAGGCATAGAAACGCCTTCCATGACAAAATCCAACGCCTTATCTACAAGACCATCGAAATCATCATCTCTTATATAATCCTTAAGTACCTCCAGTATATATAACCGGACATGGAGTTCGTTATTTACATCATTCAATGTGACCATAATACTAGTTTTCGGCAAAGCTAGATTATTCCCACGCAATAAAAGATCAAATATGTCATAAGTGAAGGATTAAAAAAAATAAAAAAACTCTCCTATCCTCACGAACAAGAGAGCCGATGTGTTTATATTATGAAGAAAAATCTATTCACCTATTCTTACAATACAGTCACGAGATTCCTTGTTATAGATCATCGTGCCTACCTTAGAATACAAGGTCTTTATATTTTGCCAATTATCCTCACCATGAGCGGATACGTTGGTAGGGGCATCACCGGTATAAACCTCCTCGCCTCCGATATTGACAAAATCATATCCACGTTTCTCCATAGAACCGCCCTTATATGCCGTGAACCTGATAGTGACATTACCTTTCTCACGACCACCATACCAGTTACCGTATATACTACACCTGATCTCAAGAGGTAATTTATCGTAATTATCACCATCCAACAACGGCCCCATCTGGATCAAGGCAGCCTCATTACCTGATTCCATGTTATCACCGCCATGGATAAGATAATCACCTACCCGTTCCTGCGTGGTCTGATACTGTTTACTCCAACCAACCAGCTTGCCGTCAACATCCGGGAGGCCGGTGTTATCGAAACCGGTAGCCGTGTCAAAGTCAATGCCGTCCTCGTCAGCCCAGATATACCTAAGCACAAGGTAATCGAACTCCGGGATGATCACCACCGGGACGGACTCCTGCCTGCACACGAACGTCTTCTCCTCCTTGGTTCCCTCTTTTATAACCTTGTACGTTACCTGACGTATCTCGCCAGTCTCATTAATATCAGCGGTAACTTTAACCTCAGCGGGACCAGTACCACTTGTCTTATCTAAATGTATCCAATCATTTTTCTTTGCCATATTATCTTTTTTCCTTTTTAAAAAAACGTATATTCGCGTCATAATCGCGGGGTGGAGAAGAGGTATCTCATTAGGCTCATAACCTAAAGATCGAGGGTTCGATTCCCTCCCCCGCAACTAAATAAATTTGATATACTTATCAAAAGCATTAGGCCACATCCGCTCATAAGACAACATTCTTCTCCTGTTATCCTCAGCCAGTTCCCGATAATCATTCAAGGTAATCATCGACATCTTAAGCTCTTTCATGGCCCTAGCGAACTTACCCGGCTCCTGCTGAGCATATAATTTATAAGCATCACCAGCGCCTTGTATCAAGCCATTCACAGCGGCATTCTCGAAGATCTTCATCTTGATATACGTCTCAACATAATCCTCAAGGTATCCTAACGCCGTTTCAGGTATATATGGAAGACCGTCATCATCCTTAGGCGTAGCACGATATATGATATAAATAAACCCGTCAAACCCAGTATACATAATATTGCCGGATATAGTTATATCATAATTATCCCAATCGTACTTATCCCGATATTTGTCGGCGGCGCAATCACGCCTCAGTCCTCGACCTATAGACAGCCTTACGGGATGATGGTAATGAAATCGAACCTCGTGAGACCCGATATATATCCTCTCCGTGATCGTCTTCTCAAACTCCTCCTTACAGCACTCGGTGCAGGAGTTCCAACGGAACCCACGCTCGGTGCGCTCGACCCAGCCGATCTCGTGTTGGAGGTCAGCCTTAGCCTTGTCGCCGCCCGGAATCTCACAGACAAGAGGCTCACACCTATAGGCGTCAAGCATGTCGAAAAAATCGGAAGGCAATACCGCCTGTTTATTACTGGTCTTGACAACCGCCTCGGACATGACCGCTATAACACCCCCGAACCTTTTCAAGGCGATCTCAGCCCACCTATAAACAGACGAGGTATCTATAGCCCCGCTATCATCGTATTTATGTAAATCGGCCTTGATCTCGGCCAACAACCCTTTTATAGTCATATTCAAGTCTTTTGCACAAAGATATGTATTTGAATCCGTGATACAAAAAAAATCCAGTCTACCCTCACGGGCTAACTGGATCACAAAAAAACTTCTACAGCTTGTAAACCCATTTAACTCCAAATACCTTACTCTCCGACTCAACCTCCCGATACAAGAACTTATATCTCCTACCTGATTCCATAGCCAACCTACATTCCTTATTCAAGGCCGGAGAGATATATAGATGAAAATACTTATTCCTAGGCATAAAATCCATACACGTATGGACGTAAGAATATCCACCCGTCCCACGCCTATTAATAGTACCGGTAAGTTTATTCAGATATATCTTGCGGTTAGGATTAATCTTATGACATAGATAACCGATGTTGTTTATATAAACCCCTCCCTCATCCTCCAGATACCTATCACGTATGACTTTCCAGATCAACGACTGGCACTCAAGGATATCATTCTTATCCACGATCGTATGCTTCCTCCTTTTCCCGTTCTTAGACATAATAGATCTATAGAATCGAAGAAAGTATTGATCAAGTATTTTAAATGACTTTGTTTTCATGTCGCAAATATAATAATTTCATCCTTATTCAAGAAATATTTGATAAGTTTTGGTGTGAGTGTAACGGTGATAAGGCCGCACTTACCGCCGCGGCACAGGCTGACGCACAAAGACTAGCACAGGAAAAAGCCAACGCTATGGAATGCGATTGTCCCAAAACATGGAGCGCTAGTGTAACGACGTCTAGCGGAAGCGGGAAGACGATAAATTACACCATACAATATAATAATCCATGTGGATCGGAAAAGACGTCTAGGATGACTATAGGATACAAAAAAACGAATGGTCAATGGGAGTATGAGAAAAGAATAGTCCCTATTCCTTCCGGATCAGGAACTTTCTCTGATTCTACAACAACCAACTACGGGATATCATCTGGAGCTTATGCTTATTATGAGGATGGTCAAGGGAGTGGATCTTGTTGACAATAAAAAAAGGAGAGGCTTATATAGTCTCTCCTTTTTGTTACGATTAGATGAATCTAAGATCTTTCCTCCTAGTATGATTCAATATCCTACTAATATGTCTGGTACTTAATCCCGTTCTTTCCTTTATCTTATCATAGATATAACCTTTGGATACGTAAGCTGACATATCTCCTAGATCTTTTATAATCTTATCATACATATCATGCACCTCGTTATATCTTATGATAGAGCTGTCTCTCATCCCTCTTTCGCCTATACCGTCAACTATGGCGTCATTGAAACCAAAGAAATTGATTATTGATCTTATTAGATTCATGTTATTGAATTTTTTGTGTTTTCTTATTAATATCCATATCCGGGTTCTCATCCGTAGGGATCTGCAATTTGGTTACAGTTTCCCTTAATGTTTCGGAAACCACATATTCAAGAAGTTTGTCTGGGCATATGAAATCATAATCCCATTGAGATGTACATGGCTTATCTTTTTCAGCTCCACATCCCCCTAGCTCTAACGCCGCTTTTCTGTCGAGAGTTATAAGATCAACATTTATAGCCTCTATGTTAATATCTGGTATATAGATATATCCATCATTGACATAATAATAGTATTGATCTATATTCCCGTATTTACGTTCCTTGTTGTTAGCGTATTTTCTTAACGATATGGAGGTAAATATAATATCATCCATGATGTTTGATACTTTGATGATAGCCGGACCTATACGGGTATATATCATATCGGGCAATCTTTTCTTGGATCTCATAAGTATCCTGCATAGTTTAAACTCATCAAAACAACAATCTACTTTCCGAACCCTCTCCATCTCCATGCAATTGATATGAGTATACAGTGATTCCTCGCCGAACAAGGTTCCATCAGCATACTTCTGGGCTATATATGATCTTGCCTTTTGTCTTCCTATGGATAATATCCATCTCCTACTGACATGAGCGTCCTTATTGATGGAGTTCATATCATTTATGATTCTAGATACAAATTCTGAATTTTTCATATGCTAAATACTGAGGAGGGGATATACCCCTCCGGTTATTACTTCTTTTTCTTAACCTTGCCTCCACATTTCAGTTGAGGTTTCTTTTTCTCGGAGACCTTGCCTCCATTAGTCATTTTCTTTTTCTTACTGCAAGCCATAACACTATATTTTAATATTACTGTTACAATATTAGCTATTTAAATTGATAATAAAATAAATAATACTAATGAAGCTCCAATTTACCGCCGCCGCCTTAGCGAACCTGAAAGAGATCTGTCAGGAAAGAGCTAACGCTTTGGAGTGTGATTGCCCGCCAACTAAAAACTGGTCAGCCAATGCTTATGTCGATGGTGATCCTTGCAATGGCACTCCTTCGGGAACTTCAGCGCTAAGAGTAGAGGTCGAGATTACGTATAGTAATGAATGTACTACGCAGAAGAGTTTGACGGTAACAGCCTCAAGCTCAGGGACTACTATCGGGAGTACGACAGTAACTATACCTACTGGATCAGGCACTAAAAAGGCTACTATATCTTTTGATCGTGGATACCCATGTAATTCTATCAGTGTAAATGGAAGAGCTGGTGGTCAATGTTAAGAGTCTGATATATAATAAAAAGGAGAGGCTAAATAAGTCTCTCCTTTTTTATTATGCCTCTTTAATAAGAAGCTGATATAGTTATAGAACTAGGTGGACAATCAGCCGAGAAAAACTCGGTAGAGCTAAAACTACCATTACAAATTAAGTTAACTCTCTGGGTATGATAATCTCCGTTAGAGCAAGTAAACGTAACAGTAGCCTGTTTTGAATTACATTCACTTCCGCTACAATTACTGCTGCTATCCTGAACCTCGTACTTGACTCCTGGTGGAGACGTATATGTCTCCGTTATGTAAGCCGAGACCCTTCTTGTACATTCCGGTTTCGGGCAATCACATTCCAAAGCGTTAGCTCTTTCCTGACAGATCTCTTTCAGGTTCGCTAAGGCGGCGGCGGTAAGGGCGGCCTTGTCACCATCACACTCACACCAAGCACCGTTATTACCACCAGCTGACCAATAATCCGTGTATGTCGGAGCAGTACAATTAGATGGACACCCTTCCTTAGTGGCGGTCCACTCGACCCTATCGTTACATACCATTTGAGGGCATGTCCTAGCATCAACTAAATTTTGTAATGCATCCTTGTACTCTTTATACTTGTTATAAGCCTGTTCACTGGCTAAACTTGACGAAGAAGCACAAAAATCACCTGCGCTAACAACCTTAAGAGGACTTTCAGGAACACATATATCACCACAACTACCCGAACACCCCTTACATACCTCATTGGTATAGATAGTGTAGTCATATGGATTACAACAATGCTCGCCACCATTCTGCCAATATCCCGTAGGATCGCACTCGCTAGAATAATGCTCCTCGCTATTACCATTATTACACCTACTATTATCCATATGGTATGTATTATCACATCCGCATCCACAAGATCTGGAATCATACTCAACTACCTCGTCTTGATCGGAAGCCGACGAGCAAGGATTGGTCTGACTTCTGCTCCTACGATAAGTACACCCACTACAATAATAATTCCAATCACCATAAGTAGGAGTATCGTCATCATCGGCGCAATCACCATTCTTATTGGCATAAGCCTGAGCTGCGTTCTTGGTAGCCGTATCATTCTTGAAAGCATTCTGAACCTTGCTGTCGGCATCCGCCTGAGATACGGTAGATGTCAACGCTGACAACCCTAAGGCGCTATAAGGAACGGATAGAGCGACACCATGTTTACATGTACCACAATTATCCTTATAGAATGTAGAGCTTCCAGTACCGGTCCATACACAAGTGCCATGCTGGTTAGCGTAATCCTGTCCTCTCTGGTCTAGGATCTGCTCTGCCTTGCTCCTGGCATCAGCCAAAGAAACCTTGCTGGTGATAGGCGTACCGCCGTTGGCTTGCGTAGAGGTTACCGTTATTCTCTGACCAACCCCGCTTCCGGCGCAATTGTTCCTATAGAAGTCACGGCTTGCCACGTAAGTCCATGTACATCCTCCATTCTTATTGGCGTAAGCCTGACCATCAGATCCACGAACCGCGTTCTCAGCCTTCTTGTTGGCGTCAGCCAAGGAAACGGTGGAGGTGTACGGGTGTCCCGGAAGCTTGCTGCTACTTACGGATACCATGTCGCCCACGCCGCCGTCAGCGCAATTGTTCTTCCTAACCTGTCCGGTATAGCTTCCTGTCCAAGTACAAGTACCACTGGAGTTGGCAACGCTCTGACCTTGAGCCGTAACAGCTGCCAATGCCTTGGCGTTAGCGTCAGCTTGGGATACGCATGATTTGAACTTGCCGCCTGTCGTAGGATTAGGATCGGTAACGTCGTTCTGGGTAACAGTTACGGAACTTCCCACACCTCCGTCAGCACATTGACGGGTGAAGGCCTTAGATGCCGTACCAAACCAGAAGCATGTCTTATTACCACCAGCTATATACCGCTCTTGATTCTCAGGATCAGTGTAGCAGGTATTGGTATTACGTTGATGTAATTTAGAGATACAATCCTTACATACGGTCTCTATGGTCTCCCATACCGGTTGCTCGGTCTTCGTATGACACGTGTCATCATAGTTCTTGTTAACGAACGCCTGACCCATCCTATCGATGTAGGCCTTAGCCAAAGCGTCAGCCTCTTCCTGTGAACGGGTTGAGGTAAAGAACTGGCCCATAAGATCCGGAGTTACGGTAATAGGATCGGCATACTGACAAGTAGGACACTTAGGAGTAAATTCCTTGCTATAATTACCTACATATATCTTCAGTTCGTCGCAAGTGCCACGGTTGTTGGCAACAGCCTGACCTTGCGCCTTGACAGCGGCCTTGGCAAGCTCATCGGCGGCGTACTGGCTCTCGTATGAGTAGAACGGACCTCCGGTCACGTCAGCCTCAGTAACGGTAACTGAAGACGGGATAAGACCAGAAGGACAATTATTCTTCTCGAACGCCTCGCTATAATGACCGGTATACTTAGGAGCCTCATGACAAGTACCACGCTCATCTGCAACCCTCTGTCCTTGATTCATGACAGCGGCCATAGCCACCAAGTTAGCCTCATCCTGTGATACGCAAGACTGGAACGGATGACCGTCGACCATATCCTGTGTCACGGTGAACGGATCTCCTATCTGATTAGCGCCACAATTACTCTTGGTAAACTCGAAGCTAGCCCTACCAGTATACATAGTAGCGTTAGAACAAGTACCCTTGGTGTTAGCCAAAGCCTGTCCTTGTGCTTGTACGGCTGTCATGGCCATGGCATCGGCTGAAGCTTGAGAGTCAGTAGACGTGAACGGCCTACCAGTTACCATATCTTGGGTGATAGTCACCTTAGATCCAATCTTACACTCACCACAGTTGTTTCTCGTGAACTCCAAGGAAGCACGGCCGGTGTACGTACAAAGGGCGTGGATATTGGCAAGGGCCTGTCCTTGGGCGTCAACGGCAGCCTTAGCCTTACTGTTGGCATCCTCTTGAGACACGGTGGAAGTAAATGGATAACCATCAACCATCCTATCGTTTACCGTATAAGTACCACCAGTACCAGTGCCACAATTGTTACGGGTAAACGTACGTGTATAAGTACCGGTATATACAGGGACTTTCTCACACTTACCTTTAACATTAGCCACATCCTGACCTTGAGCCTCTACAGCGGCCTTAGCCTTGTTATTGGCGTCTGTCTGGGATACGGTAGACCTGAAATCTCCTGTCACCATAGTCTCATCCACGACAACCTTAGTACCGTATTGAGTCTCATCGCAGTTATTACGAGTGAACTCCTTATTATACCTACCGTAGTAGATCGTCTTCTCCTTACACTCACCTTCTAGGTTGGCTTGTTGCTGGGCGTTAGCCTCCAAATCAGCCTTAGCTTTATCATCAGCGTCTTTCTGAGACAATATAGAGAAGTACTTGCCGGCAGCTACCACATAAGTGTAAGGTTGACCGATATGGAACTCATCACAATTATTTCTCGTGACTGTCTTCTCCATCCTTACGTTATAGTAGACGTTAGTCTGACAGTCGCCACGCTCGTTGGTGATAGCCTGACCTTGCGCCTCGACAGCGTCCTGAGCCAGCTTGTTGGCGGCATCTTGCGATACCGTAGAAGTGAACGGATATCCAGAACACATCTTCTCGTCCACGGTGAAGTCAACAGGAGTAGAACCCTCAGGACAGTTGGTTCTCTGGAATACCTTAGAATATGATCCAGTAAATACCGGTATCTTCTCGCAGTTACCCTTGATATTGGCTATATCCTGACCTTGAGCCTCGACAGCGGCTTGAGCTAGGCTATTAGCGTCTTCCTGAGACACGATGGATCTGAAGTCCCCTGTAACCATCGTCTCATCGACAACCACATCAGTACCGTATTGGGTGGAGTCGCAGTTGTTACGGGTAAAGGTCTTGCTAAACTTACCATAATAAATATTCTCCTTAGGCTTACACTCGCCCTCTAGGTTGGCTTGTTGCTGACCATTCCTATCAATATCATCAAGAGCCTTCCTATTGGCATCCTCCTGAGAGATGGAAGATACGTACTTGCCCTCAGGAATGATATAAACATATTCCTGACCGTCACTGAACTTATCGCAATTATTACGTATAAACGTCTTCCTCTGCTCCTCGTTATACCAGATATCGGTTATACACTCACCATGCTCGTTGGCGTATTTCTGACCGTTCAGGGCTATATCCTCCATAGCCTTGGCGTCTGCGTCCTCCTGCGAGATAAACGACTTGTAAGTCCTTTCCTCGACCGTATACAACACCACCGATCCATGTTGGTTGGCCAGACAGTCATCCTTAGTGAACGGCTGAACCATCTTGATATTATAATAAACGGGCTTGGCGTCTTGGGCTATCATATACTCCTTGACAATATTACCGTCCTTTGACGTTATACGGAACTTAGCCGTACAGATCTGACCGGTATAATTAGCCTTGTATACGATATTGAGCTTATTATCGCCTACCCCATGGCTCTTGTCGTTAATGGCAAAGCAATTACCCTCGACACAATTCTTATCTATTTCCCTTGCCATATTATCCTTCAGTTATTCTCCATGAAACATCATCTCCGGCCTCTACCCTCACGATTTGGGTATCACCATCCTTATTAAGCGTCAACCTTTGCGGATCCACGTTGAAGGGTGGTTCCGGCTCCGGCTCCTCGCTTCCATCACCGCAAGTGCAACATACCAGCTCGATATCATACTCAGTATTGGATTTGATATCAATAATAACCTGACCGTTCTCGCTGGTCACATTATCGAAGTCATGATCAAGTATGATATAAGGTATATCATTAGGCTGTTGATTGATATTAACAACCTTACCGTTCAAGACAAACATCTCATGATGTTGTTCGTTATCCATATTCTTAGGCATAGCTATAACAAAGCTAGCCTCATACAAATCAGTGGCTCCGGGATCCTCAGGATCGGCATACACTATATATCTGCTATCCTCTTCCGGGACTTTCATGGATAAGCCGTTCACGTTCATGGATACTATATAGGACTTGCTCACCGATCCACCAAGGGTAAGGCAGGAAGCCTTGACCGAGGCGGAGTTGAGCTTGGCGTTGATGGTCGCCGTCCCACCCTCCATGTCGAACATGATATTGGTCGGATCCACGCTTACCCGCTCCATACCCTTCTGGGTTATAGTGGCGAGCTTCGTAACCTTGCCTTTCTCGACCGCTACGTAAGTCTCCCTAGGTAGCCTACCCATCCATCCCGGCTCTACCTTGATAGCCACCTTGTCGGGGCCGGTACCGGAGATCTTGTCGTAGGATACCCATGAGGAACCTTGCTCGATCTTGGCAAGAATATCTTTTAAATTATTCGCCATATCACTCTGCTTGCGTTATAGTCCATTTATCACTCTTACCTACGATAATCTCCAGAATCTGCTCACCACCCTCAGGAGGATACTCGAAGTTAGTAGGCTTAATCTCAAACACGCTGGCGCCTCCACAACCAAGATCACAGATCATATCCGGCAACCATCCCTCCTCGAAAAACCGTTCTATAAGCTCCCTGACAGCCTCTGAAAAAGAATCAAGCTCTAACCTGTCTACGGGAAGAGATCCCTTCTTGAGGGTCTCACCACATACCCAGCCGTCGCACTCGGAAGCCAAGACCGTATCGTACACTCTTTTAGCCATAACATGAGGTATTTAAAATATTACTATTCAATGTAGTATATACGATATTAACATCAGTGAACTCATCACCCATGCAATATTTCTTCTTAAACTTAACGGACCTGCCAGAAACGACATATCCGTCATTAGGGACGATAGTACCACAATAGGTAACGCTGAGCACGTTCAACGGCTCGTATCTTAATCTGACAGCTTGAACGCCCTTGAACGAGTCACGCTGGATGGACGCCGTGGCGCCAGATACGGCAACCAGCTTCCTTACCAGAGACTCGATTACGCTATTCATGCTATCACCGTTCCTGATATCTGCCTCAGGGAACGACTGACCGTCATATATGATCTGGGAGCTGTAGATACTACACTCGTTCCCCGGTCTATATTCCGGCTTACATGGATTACAATTTCTCATATTATCAAATTAATTTGTTGATCATTCTTCTCAACTCGGATATCTCGGCATCCCTATCCCGTATAGCCTTTATCATAGCGTTAAGGGTATCGGACATATCGCAATTAGGGGATAATCCCAATGATTCCACACGTACCTTATCACCGGGGTAAATACAATCGGTACTCATGTACGTAGAGCACGGTACTTTCGTATCGTCTACAGTAGGCCTGTATTGTTTTTTGTTGCAGCCATTCATATCACCAAACCTCCTCTTCAGTTCCGCTATCCCCGCCGCTACCACCGGCGTTGACAAGCTCGTTTATAATCTTCTTCAAATCCTGAACCTCGCGATGGTATAAATCAATTTGGCTATCCCTATGAGCTATCGTACGCCTCAATGAGTCTATCACTACCGAAAGATCCATACCTTTCTCCACGCCATCCAATTTCATCTCATCCCCAGAATAGAGGACACATTTATCATACAAGGTTATAGGACATCCATAACCAACACAAGGTTCGTCCTGACAATCCCGATCGCAAGGATCACAAGGATCGTTAGGGCATTTATTAAGAAACCTATCTATCTTAACGCCATGACAACACTCTTCGGGACGTTCCCGTGAATGATCATGACAACAACCACCTGAATTACGCATATGAATAATATTAATGTTTTTAGCAAAGATACTTATTTGGTTTGATTATAGGACAACAAGACGTATGAAACAATAAGAGGTAGAGACCATAAGCCCCTACCTCCAAAACACTAATCTAACATTATGGAAAACACAAACGCATTCTTACCAATAACACTGATCCTCTTGATCGATATTCTCGATCCATTTCTCGCACTCAAGATTAAGATCAGCGTACTCCTGTCCCTCTACCATCAAGACCTCACGAGCCTTGGCGTTGGCATCCTCAACCGATATCCATGACCTAAACCTGTTGGCTTTGATAGAGTAATATACTTTACCGGACTTATATCCGAATGGACATATCTTCTCGAACCAATCACCGATCATAGTATTATAGAATACAGGTGAGCAACTACCCTCGGCGTTAGCCTTCTCCTGACCTTCTTTCATGAACTTCCTATAGGCTAACGTATCGGCGTCTATCTGGGAGATATCGGATATGACAGCTCCGGCTGGTAATTCATATACAATACCTTCCTTGCCTGATGCGCCAGCCTCGCAATCGTTCTTGTAAAACAAGCCACGAAAAGGCTGTGAGGCCCAGTCCTCGCAGCAAGCCCCGACGGAGTTGGCCTCCCCCTGCCCGATCCGTCCAAGCTCCACCCTAGCCTTATCATTGGCATCTTTCTTGGATACGTAAGAGACAAACCTGCCTTCCTCTATGCATACCTGCTCCTTGGATCCCTTACCGCTTACGCAATTGTTCTTGATAAACTCATCGCATACCTGATCATTATACCATACAGCCGGTATTATGTCGGCATATGTATTGGCGTAGTCCTGACCGTTGGCCTTGATATCATCCTCAGCCTTGTTGTCAGCCTCCTCCTGCGTATCGCCAAAATAGACGTTGGCCGGGACCCGGTAGTCAACAGAGCCGCCCACGTACCCGGCAGGCGGGTTATTTCTGGTGAACGTCCGAACTATTTCTTTATTACCGTATACCATTGTGATTCACTTTGTCACAAAGATAAATATTTTACCGATATGAGACACATAACCGTAAATGCAAATACGCAGTTGCCTGATTATCAATTTTTGGGCAAAAATGGAATTAATTATCCCAGTGATTAAACGACTCCGATCCGGCGAACACCCCATAGTCCCTAAACATACCTCCACATAATATGAAATCACTTTTCTTGCTACCATTTATAGACGACAATATATGTTTATAACCTTTGCCTGTTATATAGATAGTCCTAGCATATATAACCTTACCAGATTCGGTGCATATATTCTTATCACGATAATGAGCAAACCCTTTCCTTACAGCATTAGCCGTAATCTCCCAATCTCCATTAACCTTAACCCTTTTGACTATTATCTTTATCTTAACAAGAAAATCTCGTAAACATTTATCGCTTATAATTATATCATTCTGCTCAAGCTTCTTGGCTAAATCCCTTACCAGCAAATCTGATTCTCCAGACATGATAAACGACTCTGAAAATTTTATATCCTCTTTCTTCGACTCAAGAACCTTAGCCATCTCCTCGGCTTTGGCCCTCTCCTCTAACGCCAGCTTCTCGGCGGCTACCCTGCCACGATATTCCTTAGCCCAAGCCTCAGCAGCGGCGGGAGGATCATTAAAATCAGGAATCACGCATTTGCCTGTAGTGAGAAGCTCTTTAATTCTATCCAAACACCATAACCTAAAATCAACACTAAGCCACTGAGCGAAATCCAAAGCCAAATCCTCACACATCCATGTGCCAGGACTAACCGTACCCCTGATAATCGTAACAGGCTGAAAATCAGCATTACCATATTTTCTGGTAATGGCATTAATTAACCCATTTACAGAAGATAACGATAAATAATCATTTGGTCTCTTTTTAAACGGCTTCGCCATTTCGGTAGCATTCACATAAGTGATACCGTTCTCTGTTTTGAAAGTTATATCATTACCATTGTAGCTAAATATTGTAGATAATCCGTTTTCGTTGGATTTAAACGCCAAAATCCTACTACTATTATTCATAGAATCATTGGAAATAATTATATTTGCACTCATAATAAATTAACCTATGTCCATTACATCGTGAGATATGATGGACATACAAAAATAGCCAATCGAATCGTCTATGACAAATCAATTGGCTATTTTTTATATCTAACACATAAAGATATTTTACAACTTACAAGAGTATCTATCTAACCTACTTATTTAGAAGACTCCTTACAAATTGTATACTTGATTTACAGTAGCTTAACATCTAGTAATACATCATAAATCAATATCTATACATCTGATTATCACCAATGTCGACTTTTCTCCATTGGTTCGTTACCTATTACAAATCTTATCCTCCAAAGCATAAAGCACCTTAGCGACAGTCTTATCTCCATTTACCTTCACACAAGACTCACCAAGATCCCGGACGTCTATAGCCTCCCTAATACGGGTAAGCTCATCGTATATCTCCTCTATCACGTCAGAGATCATAACGCACTCATCAGAGTCCTTATGCTTTGACCACTCTGGAAGATCACCCTCGTAAGGTACGCAAGTGGACGGAGTTATATGTGAACAACTGTATTTTCTCATGCCAGTAACTTATTAACACGTTCCTTTAACGATCTTAACTCATCCGGGCATAACCCGCAATCATTATCGCATAATGATCTTTGCAGACGAATTATCTTGCCCCAATAGGATATATCGGGCTTGTCCCCGATCCTATACCTATGGTATCTCATATATCTACCCCATTGGCAGGACAGCCATTCGTCTACGGACTTACATAAATCCGTCCTATCAAGGTTTGATATGCTCTGCGCGCCCATCGAGTATCTCCTTTCTCATTTCCTGTACCTCCTCGTCAGGCGGGCATCCATATGGCAGGTTCTTGATCCATTCACGGATCTTTTTCTGCATATTAAGATAAGATACACCAACGCCATCACCCTTGGTACGAACTTGCTTATATATACTAACCACGTCACGCTCCATGGTCTGCAACGGATCTTGCATAACCATACAACCAGCGGTGCTTCTAGAAGCATATTCCCTATCGCTAACAGCGGTAGAAGAAGAATGATTCATCATACTTCTCTCAATCCTTTCTCTCTCGGCCTTTAACGCCTTTTCCTTACAAGTATTACAACCCACGACTAAATATTTTTATGTTTAACAATCCACGCAATTAGTAGCCATCTCAAGAAGCTCTCCGACACGATCAATAATCTCATGGGCGGCCCTTATGTTATCCAACCTGACATTCGCCTCGGCTACGGCCATAAGTGTCTCCATCTCCTGTATCTTGCCTATAAGGTCCTTATCCATATCCTCGCATAAGACATCAGTCTTAATCAATAGCCGGTCGAGACGTCTGCGTATAAGATCCGTCTTAAGATACTTGCGACTGAAGTTGTAAGTAGAAGGGCTACCTATGATCTTGATATCATATATACCATCAGGTAGATCAAGGTACTTGACATTACAATCATCGTAATTAAAGCAATTGAGGCCTAATGTTAAGCTAGTAAAGGTATTGACCTGATTCTTGCCAAGGAACAACGTAACGGGGTCGGACATGCCCGGCGTAGTGATCTCGATAATCGCCTTCCTGTCCTCCAGTAGCCCCCACTCGGACTCATCCAATACCTGCAATACCTTTGGATCACGTGTCTCTAGCACCTGAAATGACAGCCGAATATCATTCATATTAACCTTCTTATCGTACCGGCATAAGCTATCGTCATAACGGGCTTGCATATCAAGATCCGGGATATCGGTATAATATGTCTTAACCTCATGACCGTTGATAAACACCGATGTTATCTGACAAACATGAGACCTAGCGACATCAAAAAACACCATCCTTACATTACCCTCATAATCGACTCCCGATGTCGGGTATGTCAATATCTGGGTATTATACTCACCATCGTTACGCCTAGCTACGACAGTAATTACGATAGGCTTCTCTATATCGTAATCATCCATGATAATCCTAGCGGCAAACTTATCATGAATTATCTTCGGTATGATATTGATCTGATTCATCTTAATATCTTTTTCACAAAGATACTAATTTGATCGATAAAACAAACGAGGCTATAAGATAAGAGCATCAAGAAGATCCTGCTCGCTTAGAATTATACCTCCATTGATAGCCATAGACATAGCTAAATAAAGACATAAGCATGTGAGATCATATCTAAGCATTCTACTCCTAAGAGACACGATAAACTTTTTGAGGTCAGGATTATCCCCAGCCAAAGACATATAGCCGCTAAAAAGGAACGTATTGTATATAGGATCGGATGTAGATGATTTGATATCGCTGTAAGACATACCACAAATATCTACCCACAATCTTATAGATTTGACGACTATCTCCTTTACGAGAGACTTATTCAACAAACATCCGAATCTGACCAAAGCCACTATATCTCCCCACTTCTGATCGGATATCTCTTTAATAACATACATCGACCCATTCAAAGGATCTTTTACGACAGATGACAGTATATTCTTACATCCAATGGAATCCGATAGCTCTTGGATATTAAACATATTATTATCGTGGTTAAATACGATGGACATATCTCCACCTCTTATGATACTAAAGCTACTCATCACGAATCCTCCACAAAAGAATTAATATCAAAACAGTCATCATAAGAGCATAGGCCAGGCTCATATCCTTCCTTGCCATCCTCTATGTCAGAAATAGCTCTATCAGCAATAGATCTTAACTCTAATAGACTTACACCTAAAAAATCTAAGGCCTCTTTCAAGTACTTATATAAGGACGAGGTTTTAACTTCCTTAAACCCCTCGTGAATCAAATGACTATTGAATATACTGAAAAGAACTTTATCATTCCTACCGTCAAACCTTTTACCATTGTTTTTAAGACTACCATCAGAGTCAATCATCTTCCTTATCTTACTCGCAGATCTGGTATTTATGATATTCACCATAATCATAACTTTGTAATCAACAGAGGCTCTTCTAGCTTTATTAGCCCTCCCCTTTGAACTTACAGGTGCATTGTCCTCTCCGCCAATATACCTGAACTTAGCCTTGCCTACAAAGCATGATGGATAAACCTTGCGAATATTCCACTTATAATTATAATCACCGATTGATCTCATGATCGACAACTCGCTATCAACTACCATCGATATCATCTTATAAGCCTTCTCAAAACACTTAAACGATCCTACATACTCATAGATAAACCGGTACGTCATACCTAGCTTAAAATCTTTATCAGATATCCTATTAAACACTATAGCTCTATCAAAGTTGATGATAATAGCCATAATAATCTTAAGCCTAAAGTAGGGAGGTATATAAATATCATCAGGACTGATGTTCCTAGGATTAGCCGTGGTATAATCAGCGCCAGCGAAAGTATCTCTACGTTTCTTGAAATTACGCGGATATATAGGCTGACCTTTAGATAGCTTAATGCAAGTACGCCCCTCATCTACCTGCTTCTTCTCAGCCTCGGTATACACCGGAAATTCCTTTATCATAGAAGAGCATTTACTTATATAATTCAAGTCGAAATTCATATTGTTCATATTTTGTCCACTTCAAATATAAGCAAAATATAAGACCTTTAAAAGAATAAGATGAATTAATTTTCCCATATATCACCATTATTATTTCATTAATAACATAACTTGCTGAAACACAGTTGTCCATTTTGTGACATGTGTAATAAGAAGCTTCGCCTCTTTCTGAAGCAAATCCCATTATAAAGCATTCCTTTATTTAATTCTTACCAATTTCTAATTAATAACCCTATTAATGAAATGATGTTAGCTAACGCCTTTTATTATCTAAAGTAAACATCCAAAAAACATTAATTTAAAAATGAGTAGTATGTTGGCAGATAAAGATCTTAATAATCCCACTCAAGACTCTTTATGATTGTATTATTGAGATATTTACTATATCCTTACATTCGATCTTATTTGGCAAATGACTACTATCTTTAAACATAATGATCCTATATGTTTACTTCTTTTCTGCGCTAAAGCGTGAAGTGCCAAAGGGAATCGGCAGGGTGGGTCGTGAGTCGCTCCGCTCCTGGCCGGCCATGGAAGGCAACCACCAGTCCCACGCCATGACGCCGCCACCTTGTTCATTGGCTTCCAACAAGAGTCACCTAAAAACAATACTTGTCTATACAATTATCTCTACGGTTCCAGAAGTTAAATAAGAACTATTTGGTTTTAAGGAAAGTTGTTAGTTAAAAAGATGGTCAATTAAGTCATCTGGTCAAATAAAATCTTTATATTCGCGTCACGGTCGGTTGGATGAGTAGGTTTAGTCGGTGGTCTGCAAAACCATATACCTCGGTTCGAATCCGGGACTGACCTCTATGCTATTTGCATATCCTTTAAAAACCAATTAGATAAGGGACGGTGAGAGATCATAGTCCCTTTTCATTTGGGAGGATTAAAATCAGACGTCCATCTAGCTACATCACTTATCCTAAAATTATCTATTACAAAAGAACCTCTATTACTACCATCTCTTTGTCTGTTAAAATCTATATTTTTATATCTCAATCCCCTATTAAAGCATGGGAGCGAAATAGATAGTTTCCCATCAACAAAACCATATAATGTATTATTAACCCTAACTATAGCTATATGATACCATTTGCCAATAACAATATCAGCCATCCTACCCCCATAGCCCCCATTATAAGTAGCAAGATATAAATTTAAACTACCATTGGTTTCAGCTATGCCAAAATAAAAAATACCATTATACCATTCATGGCCAACAGCGCAACCTCCTGTAATGACTAATGGCTTATACCAAAAATCAATAGTAAACGGATCTCTATCACCAAATAGATCAGGCGACAATGTACTAGATGTATTAATCATCCCATAAGAATTAGACGTATTTGTGTATTTATATCCAGTTCTTATAAAATCGGTGACAAACTCTCCTCCCTTGATCTCTAAACCATCCTCGATATTAGTGGGGGGGGGTATCCATCAACCTTAAAATCATTGTCAAATCTCATCAAGAACCTTGTGTGTTGATCGACAAGGGCATTGCTTCCATTATTCAATATTCTTCTTCTCATAAAACCTTTATTTTCTTCAATATATACACCAATACCAACAATATCATCAAGATACCAGCTACTATCCATACTATAGGCCATCTTGATTCCTTCTTATCATCCACGTCCTTGGACTTGATATCTATCTTATTGTCTATATTCTCTATGTCATTCATCTTCTTATTAATGCCAATGGAATCGGCCACCACCGTGCTATCACGCCGGCCGATGATGATATGAGCGTCCGTCTGGGAGGACACGGGTCGCTCCCCAGTGGATGGATCCACATCATTCGTAGTATCGAATTTCCTCTCAGTTATGACAATATCAGCATTAAGATCAGATGTCCTGATCTCTACGATCTTCCGGTCCATGACCTCATCTATCATCGTCTCTATCCTGCTTATCAAACGATTATCTATAGACGTGTCGCTAACCTGCCTCCTGCTTCCACAAGAGGACAGGAATAGCGACAGACCTAAACAAACAATCGCCCTAAGACTTGTTCTTAACCTCATCATTAGCAACCTTCTTTATATCCTCCATAACATCATCCGGAAGATCCTTGGTCGTACCAAACATCTTGAGGATATTCACACGACTGAAAATGATCTTAAATACCTTCACCAGATATACGTCAGGGAAAGTATCCCCTATCGTATTCAACAACAACATGACATAAGCGACAAGAGCGGCATAAACACCGTATTTGGTAACAGACAGGATCACCGACGCATCTTGCTCCTCGATAGGATATAACGTCTTGTATATCACGCATAATGTCATAACTATGAAACAAGATAACAGGAACTCCTTCAATATACCAACTAGCCTAACCTCCCTAAACCATCTGGAAAGGGAAAAACGACGCTTACGGCTACGACGGACCTTCCATTTCCTAGCGCTTTGAACCAAGCGAACAAGGAAATTGGCCAACAGTACTATAAGAAGCACCTCCAGCAGATGATGAACCGGCTGGAAGTAAGCCCAACATGAAGTACCATAAGCTATAGCGATATTCCATAAAGCCCCTATCTTATCTATCATACTCTTATTGCCCATTCTTGATGTTATATCTACAAAATTAACGATAATGGCATTAAAAGCCTAAAACACCACGGCATGTATACCGTTCCTCGTATCAAGGCTGTCAAAATGCAACCAATTTACCTTTCCTTCAAGCCGGAAAGGATATGGTAACATATCTTGATGATCCAAGATCAAGCCTCTAGCCTGTTCCGCCGTCATCGACTTGACATCGAAATCCCCAGCCTTACCCAACACATGAGCGGATAGATAAACATCTTTCTTATCCTTAACTATCTGGCAGATGTTGCATCTAAGACCACGTTGGGAAAACTGTCCCTGCTTGTCCCAATTATTACAATACATAGGCTGTTTGATTATATCCCTCCGTAATATAAGAAGATTATGGAGAAACGATGTATCAAGAAACTGCCACGATCTGTCCTTCCACTTATTGTATGTATGAGGACACACCAATTCCACTATATCAAAATACGATCCAAGTTCTTTTATGATATCATTCCTTCCCATTTCAAGCTGGTTTTATCGTCCATTTCTGGGCGTAGTTATTTTTTAGCACATATATCTTCTCCATAGGTGTAGCGGGAGACCCGTTGGATGAGCCTTTCACGAATCCATCTGGGGCCTGCTCCGTGCCGGAAGGACGCTGATTCTCGTCAGGATGTTGACTACCATACATAGAAACCGCAAGTCCATAAAACTGATTTCTTTCCCCATCTTTGGCCACGGATGCCATGGTAATCTGATCCCATCCTACAACAAGGTCGTAGAAGGAGTTTACGAAATCATCTGATCTTTTTTGGCTATGAGTGGAATAATCCATCACAAACCGTGTAATAGACCTCATCTCATAAATATAATCTGGCAGCTTATCCACTCTAATACTATTACTATGATAGACGAAAAAACCTGTAAGATGATCCAATCCTCTACCCGACATATTATCATCATTCCAACCCGTCCTCCTTTCTCCACTTACCCAGTCATTTAAAAAATCAAAATTAGTAATGTTAGGATTTATCTTATCTACCTCGAAAAAAGGGAGGGTATTTATATCAAAATAATTCCACATATCAGAAGGGCCAGGATGTATTCTCAACGAAGTTAATTTAGGAAGATCATTAAACTCCTTTATATACCTATCCAAATAACATGAAGACAATTCAAGGGTTTGAAGATTTTTCATATTCTTTATATTCCTTATCCCGCTATATTCTATATCCCTAAGATCAAGCATATTAAACATATTTAAATAATATACCTCTGTCTTACTGGTTATAGCCTCAGGAATTACGGTCATTCTTTGCCCTATATTTTGAAGATCGATATAAATTAACTTTTTGGATCTTGACAACTTGTCTACAGGTATACCGTCATTAACATACAGCGTATGGGATACGACCAAAAACTCAAGTCCTGGTATATCCACAATCGGGAAAGATGTCATCTTGCAAACTTGGATATTGGCATAATAAATATCACAAGTAAAATCTATCGACACAGCCCGTTGTACGTCCCTCCTCCCATCAGCGTAAGCATGATTATCTATAGGTACGTATTGCGATCCATCCTCCTTCCTGAACCACCACGTAGTATTGGGATTTTTCTTATGTTGTATCGCTAAAGAACGGAATATAATACGATAATTATCCTCCCCTTGAACCTTGGTCATAGGAAACTGTTCCTTTATTCCATCCCCCCAATCCACATTAGCCATACCGGGCTTTCTGGATCTAAACTCAACAAACGTATTATATGGATTACCAACGACAGGATCTGGTACATAATTATAATCATCGGTATAATAATTTCTAAGTGCCCTATCCCATGTGGTGAACCACACGAACTTGTTGGATGATGCCTCGTATTTATATAATGTCTTAGCCATTACCTATCTTGTTAAAATATTCTACAATAACATTCCTGTCCAATCCCATAGAATCACACAAATACTCCCCTTCTGGTTGACCCCCAAACGATAATACCTTATCCGTATCATGAGCTAAAACATCTCCATTGCCTACAAAGGTACGCCCATCGTCAAATACGATAAGCTTATATGGCTTATACGACCTCGTGTCAATATCAGAAGATCGTATTGACCTTAACACCGAAGCCTCTGGCGCCATACTAAACCTCCATCCATAATTATTCATAAGCACATAAACCATCTCCATAGGAGTCGACGGAGAGCCATTAGACTGACCCTTTATAAAACCAGAAGGTGCCTGTAATACGCCACTAGGTCTTTTATCATCAGGATTGGCATCCATATATATACTTAGATACAATCCATAAAACTGATTTCTTTTGCCATCGGAAGCAGAGGAGGACATAGTTAGATAATCAAACCCCATCACCTTCTCATATAATGTTGATATAAACGTATCACATCGACTTTGGGTTGACAAGCTGCGATGCATATAAAATCTATTCATAGACCTCATCTCATATATATAATCCGGTAGATTGCTTACATCTATATTACTATAGCCATATGAGGCGATAAGGCTAGTGATATTTTCCAGCCCCTTGCCGATCATATACGGATGCCAGCTCACGACAGACCCATACCATCTATTTATATGATCGAAGGTCCTTAAGCTAGGATTTATCTTATCCACCTCATCCATAGCCGGGCATGTATTAGGGTCAAACGATGGCATAGCCACTCCCGGGGATATATATAATTCTCTTAGCTTGCTAAAAGACAGCCATTCCCTTGGGTATACCCTAACCCTGCAACCTGCCAAAGCTAATGTTACAAGATTAGGCCACATAGAGGGGAATTTCCTTATATTAGAAGACTCCGTATCATTAAAATCAGCCGTTCGACTTAAATTAATGCCTTTCAACTTAGTCAACCTATCCCAATCGTCCGGTATGGATGTCAATGTCCCTACACCCAATTCGTTAAGTGTTATATACTCTATATTTACCGATCTACGTATCCTATCTTTAGGGATATCGGTTATATTCCCATCGCCGGTAATGGATAAGGTTAAGTTGATAATACTTGGGGCGTCTAATATCGGGAATCCTACCATCATTATCCTTGTTGTTTGAACGAATGTAATATCATTCGTAAAAGTCATGGTAATGACCCGATCTTTATCTAGCCCATCAGCGTAAGCATGATTGGGGGCGGGAATATACTCACTCCCATCTTCCTTATAAAACCACCATGGATGGCTATCCGGATTCTTACGATAACTTATATCCCTTCTCCTGAACATCAACCTATATCGCCCGTATATGGATTCGCTCCTATCCTTCACGAAAGGAAATTGCTCTTTATTCCCGTCACCCCAATCGACCTCGCACATGCCGGGGGTCTTGGAATAAAACTGTATACTCTCATTATAATTATTAACATCCAATATAGGATCAGGCACATCATCAGTAGTATCATTCCTGTTAACTCCCCTAAAAGCGTATTTGCCTTTAGTAAAAAAGGTTATAGACCCTTTATTCGTATCCTTACATATCAGCCTCATACCTCTCCCTCCTCTATTCTCCTGAAATACTCGACAACCGGCGAGCTGTCCAATCCTAGATCGTTACAGATATCTATAGCCTCGTATTTGTCAGCGAAATTATACTTACTCATATTATCATCCAATACATCTCCGCCGAACACGGATACATGACCGTCCTTTACGCCAAGGACGAACGGGGTAATCCTAGCCTTCCCAGCCCGCCTTGCCCTCGTAAGGGCGGCCTTAGAAGCCGGGGCAGGGGCCAAGACCCATGTCTGCCCGTAGTTATTGGTAAGCACATACACCTTCTCCATAGGCGTCGTAGGATTACCGTTGCTAACACCCTTAACAAACCCCTCAGGGGCTTGATAAACGCCAGATGGTCTCTTGTTGGTAGGAGCTGCGGAAGTATATAAATCTAAGGTAAGTTTATAAAACTGATTCCTGTTACCGTCAGAAGCCGTCTGTGACATCGTTATATAACTCCACGACATTATCTTATCATAAAACGTGTTAACGAACGTATCAGCCCTCTCCTGCGTATTTATAAATCTACCACCATCATACAAAGTCCATTTCCTAAATTCCCTTACCTCATATAACCAGTCTGGGAGATCGTCTACCGGTACCACGCTTGAATTACAATACGAGCCCTGAATCTTATTCAACTTACCTCCTACCAGATCTTGTTTCCATGAGCTACCACGACCCATAAAATAAACGACTGTCTTATCATCTCCAACCTTATCCACCTCATCAAAGACAGGTATGTTATTCCTATCGCTAATGATATTTATACCCACAGCCGGAATAGAATTAAAAGCCGGATCATAAGAAGGGATGTTACACCAGTTGAAGTTAAATTCAGTAAGATTCTTCCATTCAGAGAATCTTCTCCAATTAGAATCAGGATCATCCCCGAAATTAAAAACGCTATTGCATCCGAAATACCTCAGATTTTTCATATTTAAAAAACCTTCTGGCCAATTACTCCATACACCAGGATGAGAAAAAGCCCCCATCTGTATATTACGAAGATTAACGCTCTTGCTGATCCTGTCATATGGTATATCCCCGTTTTTCAAGAAAGATCTTACCATATGCAGATAAGATATATCGGGCACGTTCATGAGCGGGAACTTGTACAGGACTATCCCGTCCATCTTGAAATCCCTGTCTATGACATTGGAGAATTTCATCGTCACCTCCCTCCTCTGTATGCTGCCGTACTTATGCGGCGGTATGGGCACGTACTGCGATCCGTCCTCCTTCTTGAACCACCACGTGCTGGCGTCGGGATTCTTCCTCCACTCGATGTCCAGCGACCTGAATATGATCCTGTACGAGCCTCCGTTCCTCACCAGGGGGTACTGCTCCTTCGTCCCGTCGCCCCAGTCCACGTTCACGAACCCAGGCTTGCTTGACGATATGTCCAGGTTACGGTTGAAATCGTTACCGTTGATAACCGGGTCGGGCACATAGTCGGCCCCCCTGCCATTATAGCAAGGGAACCTGTCCTCGTTGACGTAAAACGTGACCGAGGACAATGATGTGTCATATCCTACAAGAAATCCCATGGCGCTATCTGATTGAGGTTATGTCGTAAGACACCCATTCCTTGTATCCGTTAACCATCTCATATACTTTGTTGATGGTCTTGCATACGACAGCGAATCCGATATCCACGTTAGGGAACTTCTCGTTAAGCTCATCTATCGTAAGCTCCTTGGTTATACTCTCATCCCACTTACGCATCTCCTTTACCTCCATAAGGGTCGGTTTACCGGTTATGCCTACGCTCATTACCCATTCGCCCTCACGATTGGCATCCGCCAGATCTGGGAAAATAGTAACGCCAAACAACTCCGTAAGCACGAACTCATCGCCGTTCCGGGTAAACGACACCGCCGCTCCGGGGGTCAAGACTACCTCGTTAACCGCCAGCATACTCACCAGCTTCTTGGCTCCACCTGATACGGTCCCATTCAACACAATAGTCACGTTACCCGTAGCGCTATTAACGAACTTGATATCATTCTTCTCACTATTTATAGCCTGTAACCTAGACCCAGATACGATATTTACGATCTCATAATTCTTGTCGTAAGTGCTCTGTAGCGTCACATTACCGTATTTAGTATCGATAAGAGTAATCCACTTAGCCTTGCCTCCTACTACCTCCACAAGCTTATAGAACACGTCATTACCGTCAGCGTCAACCCATCTAGCTATAGCACCCGGAGCGAAATTAATCACCTCCCGATCTTGAGTATAACTTATAGTGCTTTCCGTAGGCTTGTTAGCCAAAGTAACGTAAAGACATTGCTGTACATCGGCCTTTACGACAGCCAACTCGCTCTCGACATCGCTAAGTCTTTCCTTTATATTATTGATTTCTCGCTCTAACTTATCATAATTATCCTCCTGATCTATAGCGTCACCGATGGACATATAAACCTCGTTAGTGAGCTTATTGTAGGTAACACGAGCCACCTTCTCGTAGGATGTCTTATACGTAGATGAACCCTTACTGGTATGACAAACAAAATCATACGTATTTTGATACACCACAGATCCACCGGTATTGATGAAATTATATCCATCTTGGCTCATCGTACCTCCCTTGTATCCAACAAGTTCAAAAGAACATTTACCCGTACCTTTAGATCCAAACCATGTAGCGTAGGCCATGAAATACGTCTCTTCAGGTAGGATATCATAATATTTAGCCCTTAAATCCTTCACCGACATCCAAACACATTCCTTACCAGAACCGGTATTATCACCACCCCATTTAAGAACTTCTCTAACAGAGCTATCTCCATTTCCGGGGCCAGACCAACCTACAGCAAGATTATCTATGGTGGGAACATTAGAATTAAGGGCTTCCGTCATCGTGTCCAAGTCCCTTCCGGAACTTGATTCCCATAAATATCTGAACGTCACAAAATCAACATCCCCGATCTTAATGCCTCCAGTATTACTAGGATATGTTTTTGTGACTAACTCATAATACCATTTACCATCACGGAAAGTAGCCCTTATCCTCTCTACTTGCTTGGGGGATATAGAGACATATGATCCTCCAACGGAGATATTATCGCCATCAACCGCACGTGAAGTCCCATCCTTTGGATCCTCAGGGTCCACGGGGGTGTAGATCGTAGCCTGCTTATCTCCGGCATTGATAACAACTATATAATAGCTGTCCCCATCAAGACCCTCATCATGAGCCATGGTTACAAAGCCCTGCTCGCTATCCGGCCTCCATTCAACGACAACCATATGCTTATCCATAGGTATACCGGAAACGCTGTTAACGTAATTGGTTGACGACATGAAAATGGCATGATCATCATAAGCCTCATCAACACGTTGATGCTTAGTAGCCAATCCGTCAAGACGTGATATCTCAATGGGGTCAGTTACCTCGACCCCATTATAATCATACCACTTATATCCTATCATCGTATTCTCACGACGATATTTCCTTTTTCTTACGACCTGACCTCCAGCTAAGGCGTCAATCATAAAATAATCATTACATACTTTAACCATAGCCATTCAGATTAACAGGTTTGACATAAACAAGCCACGATAGTAGCGCCATCAGGAATAGAGGTCAGCGTAGTTCCTACCGGGTAGGTAGGAGAGGATGACTCCATCACCGTTAACGACGTCCGCTCAACGACCATATTGTTATCCACCAACCTACTTCCCTCTACATAGAACCTGCCATCGGCTACCTCATAGCACTCTCGCACCGGAACCATATGTCTTTGACTTTTATCAGCGTAATCGCATATCGTGACCTTAGCCCCATCAGGAATAGAAGACAACTCATCTCCAACACCGTAATCCGGATGATCTGAATATACCACATAAAGCTTGGACTTAATATCCTGCAATGCAGGATTGACCGTCCTAAAGCCCTTTAGATGGATCTTATGCCCCCCGATCTCATAACAATCATCTACATCCATGATATTGAGATCACAGCTAATAACGGTCCATCCGTCTATAACAGATTGCGTAGGTGTAGTATTTAATCTATATGCTGGATCAGTAGACTCTACGATCTTATAATCAAATGTCTTGATATCAAGATTACCGTTCAACGACTCCTGTCTCCTGATCTTCACCGTACCCTTTCCGGTATCATAACAAGTCTCAGTGGTATCGATAAGTCGATCCATATAATCCGGCTCCTCGCATTCGATACGAGCGAAATTAGATGGCAAAGAGGTATATTGAGTACCAACATGGATATCATTATCCGTAGAACTCAATACATGATGATTATACGACCTAACATGATTTAAAGGGTTGATAACGTAAGTGGATTTAACCCTTACCGATCCTCCCGGTGTCGAATAACATTCTATCGCACTTCTGGTAATACGATCATCCAACCTTTCTAGGTCGCATCTTTCACGGATAAAACCAGCGGGGATATCATTCATCCTATTCCCTAGCCCATACCTGTTATCAGACGAGTCCACGATCTCCCAGAACTGGTTTCTTTTCCCAAGATCGCCATCATAAGACACCACATGTCTCATACGTACGCTTCCGGCTGATGTCCTGTAGCACTCCTCGATATCAATAGGCATCCTGTCTTCCATATCCGTAAAATCACAGGATACCAAAGACCATCCGGTAGGCAGGGTGGATATCCGCTGTCCCGGGGCGAAACCGCCGTTATCCGAATCCAGTACCTCGTAGCGGACGTGGCGCTCGTTTGCCTTGGCATCATAAGACACGACTCTCCTTACCTTGACATTACCCTCACCGCTATCATAACATTCCACGAAAGACTCGATATCACGATCCTCCATATCCTCCATCTCACACACCATGCGATCCCATCCTCCAGGTATGGCATTATATATCCTATCCACGAGAATATCGGGATTCTCAGATCGTGTAACGACATAAACAGCGCCCCTTATATCTATATCTCCATCATAAGACGTTATTCTTAATACCTGAACACGACCTTTATCTGTATTATAGCATTCTTTTCTTGACTGAAGCATTCTATCCTCAAAGTCAACGAAATCGCAAGGGACCAAAGAGAATCCGTCGGGAAGGGCAGCTAGGGCGGCTCCGGGGACAAAGTCTGCGTTATCGGAGTCCACCACCTCGAAACGTGTGTATCTGGCCTTTATCTTGGAGTCATACGACACCATCCTTCGAAGTTTAACGTTTCCGCTACCGCTGTCATAACACTCTATATAGGATTTGATATCTCTCTCCTCCATATCGTCAAAATCACAGACTACCCTTATCCAAGTGTCTGGCAAGGATGAGAAGCTGGCGCCCTCAGGTTGTGACGGATCGGTAGTCTCCAGGACTTTATAGCTCTTATCCCTAACTCCTATATTCCCGTCCCATGACGTGAGAACCTCCAGCTTCACCTTACCGGCCGGTGTCTTATAACATTCTACAGTTACCTCAATATCCCGGTCCTCCATATCCGTGAAGTCGCAAACAACCTCAACCCAGTCATCGCTTATGCTGATGATAAACTTACCTACCGGATTCTCAGGATCGGTACTTTGCTTGACGCGATACCATTCCTTTCTGGTACCCATCTCGTAATCAAATATCTTATATCCCTCTATCTGCACCCTTCCGGTTCCGGTATCAAAGCATTTAAGCACCGGTATTATCTCCCTTTGGGTCATGTCCGGGAAATCACATACTATACGACTCCATGTATCGGGTATCTTATCATACTCCGTACCGATAGGATTGCTATCGTCAGTCGTATTCACCACCTCATAATGGGATACCTCCGGGTTCAGGCGGGGGTCTACCGACTCAACGCCATCGATCTGGACCTTGCCCCCTTCCGTGGCGTAACATTTACTTACGAATATCAACTCCCGATCGGTCATCTCCGCTATGCTACAATCTATAGCTACCCACTCGGCAGGAATCTTATCCAATTCCGTACCAATAGGCGTATCAACATCTGAAGAGTTGATGATAAATATCTTCTCGGCCAATATCTCTCCCTTATTATTCATATAGGTATGGATACGGGCCTCTACCTGACCACCCGGCGTACGATAACATTGGTTGACGATCGACACACGGGCGTCCTTGATGTTAATGAACTGATAGTCCTTTTTAGGAACCTCGCTTACAAGTCTCTTTACTCCTTTATCATCGAAGTACACGTAACACCCGTCATTCCTCATCATGACCGGATACGTCTTTCCGTCTATAACAACACCGGAGAAGTCATCTGGCGGAACAGAGAAACCCATGCTACCAAATATGGAAGCAAGTCTCTTTAGATACTCATTAATAGCTGACATATTACAACATTTTAATTCTTATGCTTCAAAGGTAATAAAAAAGGGGAAAGAATTGAATCTCTCCCCTTTAGGAAATATATGAACGCAAAAAAGGTTCTTTATTTCGGCTCAGTTACGATGGCCGGTCCAAGACCAGCGGCAGCACCGATCATGTTAATCATCTCCTGAACACCCTCATGAGCGCCATAGCGTACACGTAAGATCAGATTAACCGGATCATCGGCGAGAACCTTACCGAATCCTTGAGAGTATCTATGAGGATTAATCGTGATCTGGAAGTCCACGTATTGGGCTGTTTGTTCAACACGGCTGTATTCGTTCATGAATGTCCGTCCCATGAAATCCTGATGTTTCGGGAAACCGTTGAAATGAGCGTAACCCTTCAACTCGTCATCCATCATATTACCGCCGACATGAGTACGCGGGGCCTTGCTGGACAGTCTCTCGAAATTAAGCTGATCCCACCAGATAGGAGATCCCTCGTCAAGAGAATCAGGATAACCGCCGCTAGCGCCAACGATCTCAACGCTATCCTCTACATAAGTCATTTTATCCATCAAGCACTCTGACGGAGATAATAACATTTCCTTACCACGGAAACGGATACCGCACTTGCAGTTAGTGCCAAGTTCCTGAGCCGACTCCAATTTCTTCCACATACGGTTGCGGTAAGACGCCGGAGCCTCGCTGGTGAAGAATCCCTCGAATACCTTGTCACACTCATCACACAACATGTTGGTATATACCGTTGTCTGGAAACTATGCTGACAAGCAGCCGGAGTACCGTAATCAGTGATCTCCAGTTCCGGGAAAGCCTGTTTGATCTCCTCCAATGCGCTATTTCCGCACTCGTCATCCGGGATCGTGATATAATACTTCTCGGTGGATACCTTGCAAGAACCACAAGCCGACCAAGAAGCGGTACGAACCGTAGGATTCTCACACATATCGGATGTCTTAGCCACATAGTAGATAATAGCCGTAGGATTGGCCTCCACGAAAGTAGAGATCTCCTCATCCGTCAATTTCTTGGAAGTAGCGGCAATATACAAACCTGATCCCTTGATCTGACTCATCTTATTAACCGTATCGGCTACAACGTTAGGCAATGACTCCACCGTAGTAGACATATCGACACCGTCATCCTCCAAGGAGATAGAATACAGATAACCACCCTTAACCTCGGTATAGTTAGGAGGACAATCCGTACATCCTTTCATGATAGAGATCAGACGTTGAGTATAGTCATTAGGCTTAGTCCCTTTCTTCATCACCTTATAACGTGACATGCTACCCTCGATAGTCTCACGTACGATCTTCAATCCTGGATATTGAGCGCGAACCTCAGCCAAGGCCAGATCATCACCAGTATCACATACCTCCATGCAATAGAAGTTCACGTCCTCCGTATCAGGCTCAGTAGCCTCGTTAGTACATCTTGTAACCGGAGTGATATCAATATAATCAGATACCTTACCACCACCTGCGATAGGTTGGTTCTTCATCCGCTCGATACACTTCAATACGGCGGGTAACAAATCAACCTCCTCGCAAGGATCGCATTCCTCGCATTGATTAGGGGTATTGTCACAATCATCCAAAAGGATAGCGTCATTGATCTCAACACGACCTTCCTCGTAGCCAAGAAGCTCGAAAGCCCTGCCGGCGAGAATCAAGCGGATAACGATACGGTCGCCCTTGGAAACGGAGAAAGCCGTGTCGTCAGAGACACCATTGTATCCTAAGATAACGTCATCGACATAAGCGTGATCCTTCTTCGGCCAAGAAGCGTAAATCTCGGTGATCTCATTCAACGAGAACAGAGGCGTGGAAAAATCCTTGTCATATATAGAACGGGAAGCCGCTTGTTCATTACGACCGATACGGATCTCATAACGCTTATCATTACGAGGCTTACCGGTAAAATCAATCACGGCCTTACAACCGTTCTCGGAAGTATCTTTAGTATCGTAAATACCGATCTGTCCTTCCTTTAATAAGATGGAATCAACATCCACCATCTTAGCGTGTGGGGATACGAAAAGTACCCTGTCTTGCGGTCTGTGCAACATATTATCAATATTTTAATTTAAAAATCATTTACCTAACGCAAACATAATCATAAACAACATCACCGCAATAAAATGAGGTCGTGAGTATACGACATAATATGATGTTTACATTTTATGTAAAACAAAAAGCCTACCCGTTCCCGAGTAGGCTTAATGATCAAACTAACGGTGTTTATTTAAAGGAAGCCACATTATCCTTATCAAACCGATACCTCTGCAACTCATTCTCGTTAAGGTTGAATTGCTTGGCGACCATATCCAAAATCTCCTCCACCAAAGGATCGGGCAGCTCAGGGTCGATGTCCGTGGACCGCTCACCGGCGGCGTTGATATACCCGGCCAGATCCACCCGTACCGGATTCCGGTAGTAGGTCATCCTGACCTCGTCTGTACGAAAGCCGTCCTCATACACCACGACCTTCCCGTCACCTATGGTGTAGAACGTTTCCCGATAGTCAAAAGAAGGCCTATTGTTATCATCCCCAAGAAGCTCATGAACATTCTCGTTCTTAGCCTCCCACATGACAAAATCTCCAACCTCACATCCTTTATAAGAAAACGCTCCTTTTATATTTGAGAACCATAAATAATCATCAGGAAGACCGAATGATGTCGATTCGGGATCATCAATATGACTAACCTCCTTAAGCGATTTCCAGTATACCAGAAGAGTTTGTATAGATCGGATGGTCTCATCATCCTTCCTATTAAGATAGTATCTTATCAACCTGTCCTGAGCCTCGTTGAACAAAAGCACGAACCTCCCGGGATCAAGCTTAATCCCGCCATTGGCGAGATTCTGCTCGTTCTTCTGCAAAGACCTTAGATACGCTTCTTGGATCGTCATCGTTATTCCTCCGTATTAACCTTATCACCTTCATCTACGTCTTCCTTCTTCTTGACATCCTTAACCTTCTTGGTCTTATCGTCTATATTAGAAATAGACATAAGTTCCTCGTACTCATCCAAGACATTAGCCTTTACACTGATAAGATCTTTCTTGGTAGCCAAGAACTCGGCGGACGTACGGGTGTCAGGGCCTATGATCTGACCATTATATTGCAAGCCGGATGGAGTCATGTTAATACGACCGTTACGTTGAAGGACGTTTATGATACGATAGAACTCAAGAACTTCCTTAAAATCACCCTCCAATGAACGATCCCAGATATCAAGCAGATAATCGATGTTGGTCTTCTTCTCGTTCATCCAGTTCGATAACGATCCGGTGTAATAATCATCCTCCGTGAAATCAGGACGGGTGACGATGCCGATGTACAGAAGAAGGTCGATGACAGCCTGACGTTCCTTGCCACCTTTCTTAAGGGCGTTGATGAACTTATAGCTGATATTCATCTTATTGATCTCACGCTGCTGAACGAAATCCTTGGCGTTGTCTTTCTCGATGAAACAGAACATGGAGTTCATGAAAATAGGATCACCATCCATTTCCTGAGGAGTCAACATGCCAGAAAATACAGCCAGATATAAATAAAATAACTCAACGGTATTAGCCGTGTTATAGACCTTACCCATGAATATCTTATCCTTAGCGTCATCCCAAAACTCTAGATTAGTCTGGGAAAGATCCTTCTGAGATATATCCTCAAAAGGCTTCATTATATTATTGACACGTTGATCAACTAACTTATCAACCTCATCCTTATCCATGCCATTATAACATCTTGATCTTGGATAAAAACCCGTATTATAAGCTTTTGAGAAATCATCCCACGGGCAACATACGTGAGTAGCATTCTCCGGGAACGGAGCCTTGGCTATATTGGCGTCTTGGAAGGCCTGCGGAGCGCTTCCGTCGTGTTTACCTACTACCTCATACAAGGTATCTGACATGATATTGAAGCCGTTTACCTCGACCAATACCTTCTTTGATTTTAAAATCTCTTTCATTTCCTTTTTTTGCGTTACTTTAAAAAAAGAGGAGAGGACACCCTCCCCTCTAAAAACCAAATTACATATATAAAAACTTAGCCGAAGTAGTTCGGTTGAAGCTCGATAATCAAGAACTTGCTGTTATCCATAACCCAAGCCGCTGAAGCTGAGTGGCACCAGAATTGCTCTTTCATGCCCGGCAAGGATGATACGATCTCATTTCCGTTGGCTTTGTGCGCCCAACGACCGTATTCATAACCCCACCACATGCTTACGCCTTCTGGTTTGATATAGAATACGTTGTTATTCATATTACCCAACTTAGCGTTAGCCGTATTAGGAATAGCGGAATATGCGTTAGTCGATCCAGCGTCAGTGATATTCTCAATAATACAAGAATAAGAGGATCTAGGATACATGCCATTCACTAACTCGCTACGATCTGTCATGTCAGCGTAATCCAAAGAAGGATCGTGCTCGAACTCTACATTTCCGATGCCGGGAAGAAAAGCGCCCTTAACCTGTACCGGACCTAAGATCATAGCATCATTAGTACCAGAGATAGGATTAGAAGGCAACATACGGTCACTACCCATACCCCAGCTCAAATTACTCAACGTAGTAAAGAAAGCCTCTCTAATCAACTTCTCTAAGTTGACCATAGCCATAGCTCCTACCTTGAACTTAATCTTACGCTCCGTAATAGGAAGATCTTGACGACCACGGAAAATATAAGCGGCAGCAGCCATAAGAGTATCCTTAGTAATACCCATCGGACGACTATAGTAGATAGTATAACCACGGCGAAGCTGACGGTAGATACCCTCATTCAAATGGATAGGACCATTTTGATCCATGATAATACCACCTTCTTGCCACATCAACTGTCTAGCTTCCAGCTTAACCAACTCAGCCATACAGAATACCTCCAGCGTGGACGCTACCTTAGCCGTACGTAAATCAAGTCTACCATTAACAGTCTTGCCGATAATAGCCAAATCAGGAATATTACCCTCATACTCGCTTCTCATGGCATTCATACGACGAAGGGCAGTCTCCACGAACTCTGAAGTGCTATTCTGGGCGGCCTGCATGGACTTCATACCAGCATACATAGTTGTCTCACCCTCAACACCACGGTGGTTTCCTAAACGGAACTCACAAGTCATGGAACCGGCCTTGTCAGCTCCAGATACCTTAGAGAACTGGGTACTGTACTCACCAAGGGCATGACCGATCTTCCAATAACGGATACCCGGACGTAATTTCTCTTTAGGGAAGTATTTAGCCTTACCGCCAATAACACGACCCCAATAACGTGTCAAATCTCCTTCTGTCTTAGACGGGATCTCACCTGAGATAAGGATATTACAGCCGTTAGCGGCGTCATAGGTAATGACATCATAAGCCGTAAACTCAGAAGTATTCAAAACAATATCAAACAAACCACCGTCAATACCCGGTTTTAGATGATGACCTGAAGTATCCTCAGCCGTAACGACAGCGAATGTCTTTGTAACGGGAAGATCATAACGGAAAGAAGCTCCAATACCGTTAACGGAGATCGTAGCGCCGTTATTAATCATACCCATATACATCGGAACGGGGTAATTAGCGATATTAGAGAACAGATTCAACAGACCCAAATGATTCTTGTCCGGATCCTCATAATACCAGCTCGCCAATGAGCCTAAGTTATGCTCTACGAGCGAAGTCTTATAATTCTTGGCATCGGTGAAGGCAATAACGTTATCGCCATTCACGGTAGCCGGAAAACTTTTTGTTAAAAAAGGATTCATAATTATCTATCTTTTAATGTTATACACTCTTTGATCCACTCAGATCAAGGAAGTTAGCCTCTATAGTATCATTATCGATATTATTCTTATTTTGCTTTCCTCCCTTATTGCCAGAAAGAAGAGTGATGGTCTTCTTATTGACCTCCATCTTAGCCTTGTTAGTCTTCTGTTTAAGGAACTCGTCCTTATTCATCAAGAACAAAGCCAGATCAGCGGCCATGTCCAGATTCTTGATAGCCTCCGAATAAGCTTTATCTATAGCCGTATGACCTTGATTGTCTATCGGCTTGGTAACGAAATCGACAGCCTTACCTATCATCGTGTCAGTCAACTGGAACCCTGAGCTTATAGACGTCTTAAGACCTTTCTTATAGATCTTCATCTGCTCAATCAACTCCTGTTTCCTTTTCTCGGATTTTTTCTTCTCCTCCTCGATAAGGTTATCCATCTCCTTTTTCAGGATATCATGGAACTTATTGGCCTTGGACTCAATAAACTCATCGCCCTTGCCGATCATCATCTCCATATTATCCTTTATCTCGTCTTCCGGCATACCCAACATCTTATAATAATGCTGGATGACCGCAAGCTGATCATTCTTGTTGCTCATATCAAGGTTGTCCAATGGCGCCTGAATGTTCTGATATTGGTTTAGAAGCTGACCTACGTTACCTCCAGCCTTATCCACCTCTATCATCTTCTTCATGAAATCAGACATAGAACCGGTATCAACCTTATCCTTCAACAACTCATCGGCCTTATCCTTGATCAATCCCTCCACTATATCAAGTAAATCATCCTCTCTCGTAATAGTAGAAAGATCGACTGGTTTATCATCTACCATAATATCAAGGTTATCGATACTGTCGATGATACCTCTGGCAGCCATCTTCTCCAAGAAAGATTTACCGTTAAACCCTGATACCACGTTATTATTATCAGCACCTCCTTCACCAAGGGAATCCGGGTCCGGGTTGGTAGCGTCGCCGCCCTTATCCCCGCCACCGTCAGCCGCTCCTCCGTCGGCAGGCTCTTTATTGGTATCACCTATAGGGTTACCATCCTTATCATATTTACCCTCGATACTATTCTTATCGCCATCACCGTCACCACGGTAAAAAAGCTCCTCGACACTCATGGTCTTAAAACCCTTAGCGAAATCACCCATGTCATTCATACAATTTCCTTTTTTGCTTTTTACAAAATTATCATTAATCCAATTACCAATTAAATCAAACCCATTATAGTATATGACAGAATTTTACGCCAAAATTATTACAGATTTTGTAAAAATATTTACAAAACTTGTAATCAATTCTTGTTTATTATTGACGTAAACCTATCTGTATCAGAACGTTTATTCCTAGCATCTATCTCCTTTTCCTTTAATTCCAACTTCCTTTTCTCTATCTCCTCACGAGATCTTCGCTCAGCCTCGGCGTTAGCCTGTCTGGTTCTCATATCCTCCTCCCGGATGTCCAGATCCCGTTCCTTCAAGGCTCGATCCGCTATGGCTTCCACATAATCCATGCCCTCTGCGTTGTCTTGGGTTCTAGCAGCCTGACCGGCGGCCATTATGCTCTTACCCCGTAAGTCGAAGTTACCCTTGATATAAGCCAGTTCCTTATCCTTCTCATGCTCGTCATTACGGGCCTGTTGATCGGCCTCAGCTTGCTGCTGGACAAGTCGTTGTTGATTCTGGTACTCCTCCTGTCTTACACGATCTGCGTAAGATCTAGCGTCCCTTCCTATCTGATTCATCTCAGCCGTCGAGTTGGCATTCATCATTCTAGTGATATCAAGCAAGTCATTGCCCAAAGTATTCGTCTGTAATATATATTGCTTCAAATTCTCCAATTCCAGACGTTTCTTGGAATTAGAGACAGCCATAACATTAAGATGACGTAACGACAAGCTATTATCCGTAAGACTGATGTAAGCCAAGGAAAGATCGCTGTTCCTGTACATCACGGTCCAATCGTATCCTTCCTTCTGGCATACTTGAGCCACGGCTAGATGAATATCCAATGTCCGTTTCTTGAAGTCATCGAAATCATTAAAGTAAGTCTGGGTCTGTAACATGGTGGCGTTAACCCCCTGTTTTACGCCCGTAGAACTCTCGTATCTGGTTGACTGACCCATTGCCTGCTCGGATATACCTATCATCCTATAAGCCATCATATAGGCGTAAGAAGCCATTTCCATACGGGATCTTATCTGATCCGTATTAGTAAGATCATATACACCGAACTGGTTATATATGCTACTCATCTGTGGGTTCTGGTAAGGATTGTTCGTATCGTTACCACCTACGCCCATAAACGAGACGGACTTCACGATCTGCATGAAGGTAGCCAAAGCGCCCTTCTTGTCCATCATATCCTTATATTCAGTAGGCAGGAATCCTAAGTCGCCTAAGAAGAACTTACCGATCTCCTTCTCGGCGTTATTGTATAGCTGATTCATAGCAAGGTTATACATCATCTGGAACGGTTGTATGCGATCAGCGAGACTGGCCCCTATAAATCCCGAAACCGGAATGACATAATCATACAGACTGCTGTCACCATGTATCTGATGAGGTATTGGATCCCCACCAATATATATAGGCTTATCCATTAAATTACCTCCGGTGATCTTAACTCCAAACCTAACCTCAGGAACATACTCCAAGATGTAGGTGTTCACCTCAGGATCACCAACGGCTTCTGCCATCACCCTCTTCACCTTCTTTATCCCGTTCTTCTCCAAGAACTCCGGGAGAAGCTCATCGGTAACAAGCTCCTGATCCACCATCCCGGTCTCCGTCATGTAAGTTATTAAGAATACCGGTTTCATGGATACCCAATATCCTTCCATTACCCTAAAAAGGCGAGAGTCTATCTCATATCTCTTGCCATTGGACATGTCAGAGTTAAAATAGCCAAATGGATGGAAGCGGGGCAAGAAGCGGGGCTGGGTGTGTTCCTCCCCGTCCGGCCCGAAGGTGTGGTACTCGCCCATCGGAACACCATAATAGTCCTCAGCGGCAACTATAGACTCATAGTCATGGTATCCTTTCCATGGAATAACCTCATTCTCATACATACCGGTAATAGACGGCTTCTTTTTCTTCCAGTCATACCTAGTACCGTCATTAGATACCCATCCCTCATAATCATCGTCACCGCCCATAATACGACGCTTGTCCTTTGCCGTCATCTTATGACCGTATTTTGATATCAACTCAACACCCTCGTAATAATGAAGACGACCCACATAAGACCCATATTGCGGGTATTTCACATCAGGATGGAAAACCTCCCTCGGACTCCATACCTCCGGACGATAGTAGTCGAAGCCAACGAAATGATTCCGGAACATCTTTCCGCTAAGAAGACGATCCCGGAAATTCTCCCTGTCAAGCTCATCCATATAAAACCGGCTACGGTCAGCCTCGATCGTATGATCCCCCCATACCGCCGCCTGCGTCTTCCATCTTGTACTCATGAACCTCTGGATATCATCAGGGGTCATAGACGCCTTGGCCTGTTGGATTTGCTGAACATAAGCCTGACGTTCCTCCTCGGAATTAAACTCATTGTATGTAGGATCAAGACCGGCCTCCACAAGACGCTGATTAACGATAATATCCCACTGTTCTTGTATATGACGATGAAGTAAGTTTGACATCGTATCCTCATACTCACTTATAGCCATATCCCCTACCTCGTTAACCGTATACTTATCCTGTAGGTTTGTCAGCCATCCCTCAAAGGCATTTACGATACCACCTATTATATCATAATGCTTCAAGAAAGAAGGTATCCTTATATCGCTCCTTAACTTCTGCACGTCCCTTAACTGAGGGATAACATCCGCCATCTCCATAAAAGATAACTTACCATCCGCCATCAGATAATAGTCACGGTACATCTGGTTACGATCATACTGTTTCAACCCTATCGTCTCAAGAGCGTCCATACAATCCTCCTTCCATTTCCTGTTCTTTTTCTTCGTGGAAATAGCCTGAGGAGGTAATCCTAATAACGCTCCTTTTGCTGGAAACGAATGATCTCTATTAAACACTTCCATGATTATTCAATTTTATTTACAACAAAGATAGGCGTTTAATTGACATTCATTTACCTAAAAGCTCCTATAGATACCGATCCAAAGGCAGAGGCATATACCTCATGGTGTTTATAAGCGTCTTCCTTGCGGGCATTATTCATCTCCTCGATCTTCGATTTAGGCATGTAATTGTTATCGTCAAAATATCTGGCGAGAACCAACGCATGCCCGAACGCTATTATCCTATCGACGTTCAATCCGGGCTTGTACTGTATTATCTCATCCAGTAGGGCTATATCATCAATCAACTCAATACCTTTAACCGTTATATCAAGACCGGTACTATCATCATAACCAATAACGAAATCCTGCCAGCAGTAATCCACCACGCAGGAGAAGAGCAGGTTCTGGTTGCCGGGGGTAGGGTATAGCCCCAGCTTGCTGTTCTGCCGGGAGCCGGCCTTCACGTACTTATTGGCTATAGCCTCGCCAGCGAATAAGAAGAAAGATGCCGGCATACCACTCTTCCGATTAAGATACTGCTCATACATCTGGTCAGCGTTCTCCATAAGACATATAGCACCATATCCCTTCTGAAGCACCTCGCACGTACGACAAAACTGATCTATGGATGATGGGCGGGATACGTATGAAGCCACTATTCTATAGGCATAAGGATCTCGGATACCAACACGCCTTTTGAATACATAAAAAGCTCCTAATGAGGGCGTATCCGACTTAGCCTGCTTATACGGATCTTGGCCCGCCACATAAATAAAATCATCAAACCTATTGGATTGAGGCATCTCGAATATCTGGACAGGAGCGTCAATAACACCGCCGCTAAACGGGAATCCAGCCAGTTGCTTATTCGATTTAGTAGTCCCCAGTTTATTACCTGACTCAAGAAAGACATCACACAGCATACCGCTATATTGCCCCGACTCAAGGAGATCATTCTTATGCTTGATAGCGTACTCGACCGGGAATAGGTTCTGGGATGAGCTTAAAAAACAGTCATCAATCGTAAATGGATAGAACATGGTATGAGAAGTGTACGCAACCCTATCTTTTGTAGATAGTTTCTTCCGTTCCTCATTAAGTTTATTGGTACTAGCCTCGAAATCAGTAGCGTCGATCTTGATCTTATTAAGCTTCTTGTCATCAGGCTTACCAAGATAATCGCCCAATCCTATAGTTCTCTTAACACCGGAGTTAGCCATCTGACCGGGGACAAACATCGCCCATTTCCTTTCTTTCCATGTTTTCCCTTTCATGGCTCTCCGATTTAAAATATCCCAATCCATGACCAGAAGATTGTATGTATCAGGATCAGAGAACATCTCCTGAGCGTCCTTGGATAATTCCACCTCACCACCGGTACCAGCCAAGATCGGACTGAGACGCCAGCCGTAAGGAGTGTCGTATGACGGCATGGCGGCAGTGTACGGCTTCTTGATAGGTCCCTTACCTACCTCGTCGAAAATAGCCGTGGCTGGGGTCAGACCGGCAGTCTTCTGTGTGGATGTCTTCCTACCCATGTTGATGTTGGCTATGGATATTATGGCATGAACATCACGAACCCCGTTGGACATACGCTTGCCTAAGGTGACACCAGAACTCCAATCGGTCTTGGTCCTGTTAATCCTGAAAAAAGGATGCACATGATCAAGCCCATACTCACAATACTCACCTATATTAGACAAATCGCTATCGCTGAAACCTACCACGGAATGACTAAGCCCGATCGTCATGGTAGCGTTCATCTGAAGAAGGGATGACATGATAGTCGTATTATGGGATACGACAAAATTAGTGGTAAGGAACTGATGGGACTTGTTATCGACCTCAATACAAGTAGCCTTATACTTCCCGTAATAATCTATATCGGATATCCTAAGCCTGTTATGAGTCTTGGATATATACATATCATCACCATCCATGACGCAATAATATCCCATAGACCAGAATATTCTTCTTACGAAGGATATAATATACTCACTTTTGTAAACGACCTTAAAACGATCGTCACCAGTACTTATGCCGCAAGCTATCTTCATGAATGAGCTTATAAACAACTCTTTCTGTTTTTTGGATGAATAAATAATATCATCCATCTCCTTATTGCTTAACTCGAAGATCCTGTCGGTAGATCCACAAAGGAAAGAGGCGGTCAGAGACCCAAGGAGCTGGGGCGACATCAGCCACCGCCGCTCGGGGAAATCCACGGCCTCCCCTATGTCTATAGTCATCTTCTGGAAGTCAGAGTGGATGATACCCATAGTGCTCATGACTTTATAATCACCATGATATTTAACCTTCCACTGATGTTGACCGCAACATACTATACTGCGCCCGTCCTCAAACGTCACCTTATACATATCAACGAACCCTTGAGGATATACGCCTACTACAGTCGTAAGCTTACCATCATCGCCATATATGATATCACCGATATCAGCGAACCCTATCTTCTTAGGTCCATAAGGAGTATATATCAGCTCCGAGTCCAGAAGGGCCTTTCCAAAACGACGGGTACCGAACATCCCCAGCCCTTTCTTCTCCTGACGGGCACGTTGGTACATCTCAGCGAAAAACCATTCATTATCACGTAACCGGCTGATAGCAGGAACACGCTCCCCATTTGGAAGATCTTGAAATACGGGAAAGAAATTAACATGCCAATAAAGCCATGGCGGGATGAACGTACCGTTGATAGTCACCCCGTTCTTGACCTTATAAGCCTCCTCCGTGAAGAACTGCTTAACATCATCATCTTGATCCTCCCAGCCGAACAAATCGTTCCACACTGGAGGATTCTTCATGTTTACATAAAATTCTGGACTCGTGCTTAACCCCATCACTTCATACTTTTTAATACGGACTCTATACCTCCAGACACTTGTCCCTTACGTTCCTTCTTCTGAACATCGCTAACACTCCTGTATACATCCATGATCCCACTCTTCTCCATATACGAGTCATTCCAAGCGTTTATCTTATCGATCAACTTGGATATGAAATCGAACGCCCTAGCCATATCCTCAGGTTTCTCCTTATCCCATGGATGCTTGGCGATATACGTCTTGGCGTCATCCACAGCCTTGGATATGACCTCAAGATTATCGTTTACCCGATCGACGTCCTTACTCGTCGGCTTTCGTCTTCCCTGTGGCATTGGATTTCATGTCCTTAAACTCGTTATACTGTTTCATAAGAAGCTCATAAGATTGAACAACCCCGATCTTACTTACTTCCGTCACGCTCATGTCATGGAACATATCCTCAAGCTCCTTGTCAGCATATCTAAGACGTTCCTTGTCATCATAAAACACGAATCCAGACGTTCTGTCTTCTATAATACTCTTGGCGGTGGACGCATATGTCGTATCTAAATCCAGATCCATACCGAAGCTGGTAGCCAACTGGATTATGAACATCAACCTAGAATTGACTTTTACAGCCTCTATATTCAACATCTGTATCTTATGGGTCATCTCATGAAGAACGACAAAATCCTCCTCTTTTATCAATGAAGATGATTTAAGGGCTATCTTCTTAGTCCTATCCTCAATATCGCTATACAGACGCTTGCTCTCACGTTTTATGGCTATCCAATGCCTTATATGGGTATCCGCCTCTTCTTTAAGATAATCCCTGATCTCTTTCTTGATATCCTTATCCTCTTCCATCATAATCACACGTTAAAATCATTATTATTTAACTCAATCTCATCACTGATGCTTTGGTCTATAGACCTCAATAAATCCCTGGTACTAACATCCCGCAAGAAGCGGACATTACCACCATTAGCCCTAGCTATCCTCCTTAAAGCGGAGTAAAGTATATCACCCAACGAATATTCAGGCAACTCACGGCATCCGACTTCCATGACAATAAGGGCATGGATACGGTCATCTATCTTGCTTCTTACGAGATTCCTCATGGCATTATTTATAAGCTTCCCCTATAATACGTAGCGGGAAATGTTTGAAATTACGTTCAGGATCATCCTTCACATAACCGGTAAGAGATAGATGTTTCTCAAAATGACCTTCCGGGTATTTTGATGTGTCCAACGTCATACGAAATATGGTCCTATTCTCGTTATCAGGATGATTGTTGTATGATACATCACCTATACATCCGCATGAAAAATGTTTATCCTTAACATGGAATCCATCCTTATGAGTTATGAACAACACGATCTCTACCTTATCCCCTATCTTCTGATCGAAAAGATTTATATAAAACTCACTTTCATCATCCGATAGCCCCACGTCGAAATTATCATTAGGACTCTCGATATTAAAATCGTTATGATCGGCGGTTATGACCTCCATAGCATTCCATTTGGCTTTCTCGCCCTCCACGAACTTTAATGGGCATACCTCTGTCTTCATCCAAGCCTTTTCTTTGATAAAGCAACCACACAACGAGCACGCCTGTCTTCCCATCAATCTTTGCAGCAATACCTTAGCTGGTAACTTAAAGAAAAAAATATTAGAAGAGTTCTTAGGACATTTCTTGCATAAATCAAGACGATTCTTGTACCACTCCGGATAATCCTTCTCATCCTTAGGAATCCTGCCCAATAAACTATCTTCCCAAGCTTGGGCTATTACTTGGGCTTTACCAATTGTTTGCATATTATTTTTTAAATTGTTGTTGTTGAAAATCCTGTAACTGTTCCCATGTCATGCCATACCGGCATTGGTACATAGCCTCATGATTGTCACGTGTAAGGGGATCTCCGTTCTTCAATCCCTCCATACCTTCTATCACCTTTATCTTCTTATCCAGGCAATCAAGCTCAATAGGCATCCTTTCGTCTGGATAACGATTACCCTCCTTGACATATATGCGACGTATCTTATCACGTCTTACACGCATCTCACGAAGATTGCAGATAACGTATCCGATAAACGGGATCCTGATAGATATATTATCGGTATATCTGGCGAGATGATGGATATAAGATACGGATGCTTTCATGCACCACTCGACCTGTTGCTTGGTAAACTTCCCTCCAGATCTTCTCACCACCTCATCGACAATATCCCTGTCGAACGAAATAAGACTCCTATCCATCGATATTCAATTTGTTTCTCTTGAATACGAATCCCATTACACGGGTGTCATCACCCTCCCCGTCAAGAACAAAATAATTACGTAGGCTTCTCATCTCAATAGACAGCTCACGGGTACGGAAATTTCCGTTCTTTTTATCTACTAAAAAACCGCCACGCTTTAGCTCATTGTTAAGGACAGCGATATAAGATTCCTTTTGTCCATAACAATCCATGTACTTGGCTCTGGTATCATCCGAGTATCCGTAATTGATGTAGAAAGAAAGTAAGTTTATCGTCCTTTCAGTAATCAAGCTCCTACCCTTGGAATCCAGATAGCCGTTGTATATCCTTAAGAACTGCTGGATCATATCCAACCTGGTATCGTAAGGCAATGCGAATACGAAAGCTTTCCTTTGTTCAGCCATATAAAATTAGTTTTAGGCAAAACTACTTAAAAAAAATATCGTTGTCAAGAAATTATGCCATAATCAACATAATATATGCTGATTAACATGTATTTAAGAACATCCAAATGGGAAAAGGCGGTGGAAGTGGCGGAGGAAAGCCAGATAAGTCCACCGTAAGCCACGGCAATGAGGCCAGTGGAGCACAGACCATACATGCCTCCGAGCGGCGGTGGACAGCCCTATCCTGCCTCAAGGGACATGACCACCCCTTTTCCCTTTGGATTCCTTCTTGCTATGTTATGGGATATAAAGCCAAGGGGAAATGGGAAGCCTTGGGCGATGGAGCCTGCCGTAGAAGATACGGACGGCCGGAGCGCGAGCGATCGTACAAGACCTCGCTTTTTCTTCTTTGGCTTATGCTCCACCCGATCCCCCCCCTACCGGGGTACCGGCTTCCGGTATAGGATACGGCTTCTACCAGGTTTAGCCTGCGGTATCCTGCCTGACGGCACCATACCTTGGCGGTAAAAAGCAATGTTTTATTAAATAGAGACTTTAAGTGGAGTACACAGGAACTCGACGTCAGGAGAGGTTCTGTGTACGGATAGAAATATTAGAAAGTAGTATATGTTTATAGAGTTAATTATATTTAATAAATATACCTATTAACGCGCACGTAACAAGTAGGTTGAGAAAAAACGATCGTTCACGCGCACAGCGTTTTACGAACATTACCTACCCTCCTTAAACAACAAATGGGCGACCTTCACAGGCTACCCATCCATCCGAATAACTTGTTTCGTATTGATGAAACTTGTATATTCGCAGCAAATAAAAAATCTCATGGAGACAAAGGTAGCACTTTTACAGAAAATGAAATCAAATTTCGATAAGATTCTTACCGAAGCATATATCCCAAAAGATATACAAGCAAAAAAAGATGAGCTTGGATGCCTAAGGCTTCCGGCAGGATCACTTGTCTGTCCAGTAGATTACAAACCTGTAACCAATAAGGACGGGAAGAAGGTTACGGCCGTAAAATACTCGAACAAGAAAGATAATATAAGAGGTTCCGGCATGGTTATAGAAAAGAAGTGTAAGCAGGTAACGGCTTATCTTTCTATCATAAATGTCCAGAAGCATGTATTTTTAAGAAATAGGATGAGAGATGGTTACCGTGACCGTATCGAGATCAATACCGATGATTTTATAGATATCCTATCCGATGGCATAGCTTATTTCTGCTACAGACATGTTATAGAGGATTGCCATGAGGATATAGACTATCAGCTAAAGACGCTTAAGGCTTACGCAGAGGGCGAGATAAGAATAGCTTTATCTGATATCATGATCTACTCGTATAAGGCTAAGAAGAATGAGGATACGAAAGACATATTCGTAGGCAAGAAAACATCCGTATACAAATGTCTGAATAAGAATTTAAGCTCAGACGAAAGACGGAATATGGCTAACAAAAGCCGGAAACTTGATCGGGTAAGAATCCTTTCCAAGATAATATTCAGGGCCAGAACCAGAAACGTACATCATATATACAAAGTAACTAAAAGAAAGACAGTTAAGTTCAATGTAGCATACCTTCTTAATGAGTTGAATAAGAATCTCATAGGCATAGGTATGCAAGAGATATCTCAATCCACTATATACAGATATATAAGCATGTTCTTAGACATGTGTAAGAAGAGTATATCCGATTTGTATGAAGAGGTGGTGAAGAACAATGGAGTGGTTAACACGAAAGACAATAACAATGTAACTATAGGGCATATAAGGGCATCATACAAAGGAAGCGTGCTGCATATTCTGATATCTACAGACTACATAATAAACGTGTTTTTAGGTAAAAAATCAGCTGAGATGAGCAAGGCTGGATGATTTGAGTATCAGATATAAAATTTAATATTTACATATTATTCACATTTATTTTTATTAGTTAATTATAACTATTCGTATCTTTGTATCATAAACTTAAAAAGATATGATACAAGAGGATTTTAGAAATGAAAACGACCTCCTTCGTCATATTATGACGGTGGATAAAAACGTGGAGCAAGGTCGTGCCTTGAAGAAGATTTTCACCACTAGGGAGAATCTGTTCATTACCGGTAGAGCTGGTAGTGGTAAAAGTACGTTCATGAGACGTATCATAAAGTTCTTGGGTAAGTGCGTTATCGTAGCACCGACTGGAGTAGCGGCGTTGAATGCCAGTGGACAGACCATTCATTCGTTCTTCTCTATAAAGAACGATCCTTATATCCCTTCTATCGAGAGAGGTATGTTGTCGAATAAGGTGGATGTAAGTCCGTTTATGAAGAAGAAGATCAAGAATCTTGATACTATTGTCATTGACGAGATCAGTATGGTAAGACCTGATTTGCTTGATGAGGTGGCTGACATACTTAGACAATGTAGGCGTAGCAAGGAGCCTTTCGGTGGAGTTAGGTTGATTATGTTTGGAGATCTATCACAACTACCTCCTGTGGTGACGGCGGATGATTTTATCGACAAATATTATGAGAGCCGGTTCTTTTTCTCATCAAAGGCATTAAGAGCGTCAGGATTCTCGGTCATTACCTTCGAGAACGTATTCCGTCAAAAAGATCCTCAGCTTCTTTCCGTACTTGAGGATATAAGATGTGGGGTTATTACCGACGAGTCAAGACAGATATTGGATAGTAGGGTCAAGTATCCAGATAATATGGATAATACTATAATTATATGCTCAACTAACAAAGAAGCTTATGAGATAAATAAGACTAATCTTGATAAGATCAATAATAAGGTATTTAAGTTCGATGCTACTGTATTCGGGGAGAAGCCTGTAGCGCCTTGCGAGGATGAGCTTATAGTAAAGGTAGGGGCTAAGGTCATAATAACCAGAAACGGCAACGGGTATGTCAATGGCTCGATGGGTATCATAACCAGCATAGATACTGTTGATGAGACGATATATGTTCATCTAGATAACGATACTGAGGTGGAGATAACCAAAGAGAAGTGGGAGAAGATGAAGTATAAGCAGGTAGATGATTCCCTTGAAGGCATTTCTTGCGGCTATATAATACAATATCCATTGAGGTTAGGATACGCTATAACCGTTCATAAATCTCAGGGAATGACTTTAGATAATATATTCGTAGACATCAGCAGAGCCTTCGAAATAGGACAGATATATACCGCTCTTTCAAGATGTAGGTCTATAGACGGGCTTTATCTGAAATCAGTGCCTAAGGAAGATATGGTACTGCTAAGCGATAAGATATCTGACTTTATAGAGAAGGTGGATGAGAATGAGGGTGTTTTGAATCCAGAAAAGATATCTGATATCGGTAAGGATATGATCAAGAAACAACAGGATTTGTTTAATTTCGATGAATACGGATTATAATGGCTAAGAAAGAACTTTTTTCAGACGTAGATGAGTTAGTATCATCTTTAAATAAAGAGCTTGGAGAAGGCTCGATAATGAACTTCGGCGATGATAAGCCTATAATATCCATACCAAGGGAAAGCACTGGTTCTCTGGTGGTGGACAAGGCCCTCGGCGGCGGATGGGCGGTAGGTCGGATCCATGAGCTGGTCGGGATGGAATCTTGTGGCAAGACCATGATGTGTACGTTAAGTATGATCGAGTTCCAGAAAAAACATCCAGATAAGCTGGTAGCTATAATAGACGTGGAGAACGCTTTCGATATTGAGTACGCTAGGAAAATGGGATTAGATATAAACCGGTTTTTGATCTCCCAACCAAGCTACGGGGAGCTGGCTATTGACATCACAGCCAAGTTAGTCGAGTCCGGGAAGGTCGGATTTATTGTCGTAGATTCTGTAGCCAATCTGGTACCGAAGAAGGAGATAGAGGGCGATATGGAAGACAGCAACATGGGATTGCAGGCTCGTTTGATGTCCAAAGCCATGAGGGTTCTTACAGGAATCGTAAACAAAAGCGACTGTGTTCTGGTATTCATCAATCAGTATCGGGAGAAGATCGGTGTTATATACGGCGATCCCAAGGTAACGACCGGAGGTAACGCTCTTAAGTTCTATGCCTCTATCCGTATGGAGATGGCGAGAAAGAAGGTTATATTAGGAGAGGACGGATCTTCAGTAGGTCATGAGGTTAGGATAAAGGTGCTGAAGAACAAGACAGCCGTTCCGTTCCAAATAGCAGAGACAGCCTTGTATTATGGCGTGGGGTTTGATAAGGAACTTGAACTTTTGAAGTTATGCGAGGAAACCGGTATCTTTATCCGTAAAGGATCATGGTACTGGTACGGGGATGTTCGTGTAGGGAACGGAGTCGATAATACGTTAAGTATCATGAGGGATAATCAAGAATTGTGTCAAGAATTAAGAACTAAATTGAATTTGTAATCATGGCAATAGGAGTAAAATTTGTAGACGTAATACCGTCCAGTGTAGAGAACGCTGTCGAGGTTAAGAAAGGGGATGTGAAGAACTATCTGTTCGTAGGTATTCCCATGAGTGAGTTTATTGGAAAGAGATATGAGTATGAGGGATTCATATACATGTGCCTACAGGGTGTCACCGGTGGCACGGAACTTGGCGGAGATATAGCCATAGCCGTATTGAGACCGGTTCGCCCCGCCGTCGGGCAGGCATCTTATCATTTGGTATCGTATACACCTCTTACGTATACGAGATCTGATGTGGCGATATTCCTTCGCAATGGTGATTTTAAGGTTGTTAAACGTGACGATTGTAATCTTATCTGATCATGGGAACATATATATCGATAAAATCAACAGTAAACGCATTCAGGTACGGGATTGATCCTATACCTGAATGGTTTGATAAGATATCCCAAAGAACCAAGGAGCTTGATGTGATGGTTGACGGTCACAAGGTAAAGGCTTTGGATATAATCCTAGAAAATGGCATTCTACGGGCTTTTTACGGTTATTATATAGGTATGTATCCGGATAACTCAATACAGGTGTTTAGACCGGAGGATTTCCATTCATTATATACGTTGAAGTTATGAATATATCAATAGGTATAGATCCGGGTATAGACACCGGAGGATTGTCTATGATCCCGGAGAACGGGGATATTAAGGTAATTATGACTCCAAGGATATCGGTTAAGGGGGATATAGATCTTAGGGCTATATCAAGCTTCTTCCTCGATGCCGCTGACAAGATCCAAGAAAAGGGAGGCGGGACGCTGGCGATCGCCGTCGAGGACGTCCATAGCATCCACAACAGCTCGGCCGCCAGCAACTTCACATTTGGCGGGAGACGCAGGGAACCGAACGCCCTATTCGCTATGATGGTGGAGATGATGGAGCGATACGGATCTCACCCGGATGTTAGGTTCATGTTCGAGGAGGTGCAACCAAAGACCTGGCAGAAGGAGCTTCATACGACAGCCGATCGGGTGTATACGGCGGCGAAGTTAGACACGAAGGCTACCTCCATCCGATGTGCCATGCGCCTTTTCCCTTTGGTTTCTTTCGTGAAACCATGGTCAGGAAAAGGAGTACAACCTACTAAGATACAAGACGGCATGTGTGATGCTACGCTTATAGCCGAGTATATTAGACGTAAGTTTAAACTATTTTAATACTATTAAGTATTTATTGTATTTGTATTAATATAATTATGATTATATTTGCGATGTAATAAAAAGTTGTTCGTTATGCTTATAAGATGCTTGTCGAAGTCATTAAATGAGAAGTTGGGCAAATTGGAGACGGTTGTTAAGAATGCCGGTCCCAACTCCCTTTATAAGGATCTTAAGATAGATGTTGTCAATAATCTGGCTTATATCACTTCCGTAAATGCAAAGGTATGTGTTATAGAGCGATTGGAGGTAGAGGCTGACTCTAACTTCTCTTTCTTGGTAGAGGCAAGCTCTTTTATTAAGTTCATGAAAAAACAGAAGAATTGTGAGATTACGATACTGCTTTCGGATAGAAAAGATCAGATCACGATCCACTACGCTTCTGGTGAGTATAGTTGTCCGGCTTTTGATATCAATACATTCCCACAGGTACATAAGATACTTGATGGAGGAATTAAGGTTAAGATGAGCGATTATGTTTCGGTTCTTAACAAAGCCAGCGATTATACGGAGGTAGATGACTTTTATCCATGCATCGAGAATGTGGTTATTGATATTGATGATATTAATATTAATATAGTAAGTACGGATAGAAATACTATTTACAGGTATTTTGTCCCTAATCAGGATAAGGTAGAGAAGATGTTTATACCGGTATCGAACGAATCCGCGATATTGCTTGATAAGCATATCAATAAGTCATCGGATATGTTGTCTATAAAAGTGGACGATACTAAGACTTATTTTTCTACGCCTGATATGGATATGTATGAGACCCATTTTGAGGGTAATTATCCAAATTGGAGGTTCGTGGACGAGCATTTTGTCAAAACAAGTACCTATGTCTTTGATAAGGATCTACTCGTCCAAGCCCTCCAAAACAATCTTAAGGTAAATGAGTTCGATCATTGCAAGTTGATATTTACCGATAAAGGATGCGGTATTATGTCAGAGAACCCGTCTTCCGGTAAATCATGTAAGGAGAGACTTGCTTCTTTGTCTTATCATGGTGAAGATATTATATGTAACGTATTATGTGGAAGATATCTTGGTATCATAAAAAGCATATCGTGTAATAGGGTGGTTATCGAACATGACCATAAATCTCATTTCAATAAGATTTATGGAGAGGATAATAAGAACGAGTATTTCTTGTCATCATCAGTTATTGTTTAATATTTAAAAATATATAAAATGGGAGTTAGAGAAAATTCATCAGGTGGTAATAACCATTACTTTAAAGTAAGTGGTAGCGGACTATTATATCAGTCATCAAGAGAGCCAAAGGAAGGTTTCGAGGAGCATATAAACGAGAAGACCGGAGCCGTTTCTTATTGGAGGGTATTCTGGAACGGTATCGAAGGTTATTTGTCTGATATCAATGTGCGAGAAGTGGAGTTCAATGGGATAAAAGCCAAATACGTGTCCATAAAGATAAGTGATGAGGATGGTAATTATTTCATAAACGTTCCTTTGATGACTCAAAAAGGAGGTATTAATAATTACGTGAAGTCACTGGTAAGGTACTTGCCTAATATTGACCTAAAACGTAAGGTGGTAATAAATCCTGCTCATGCTAAGAAAGGGGATCAATATGCTCCCGGTAATTTTTTCATTTCATACGCTAGGGAAACTCCAGATGGAAAGGACGAGCTTATCCAGCAATATTATAAGAACGGACAGAACGGATGGCCTGATAGGGTAGAGAGCACGGATATAATGGGTAACAAGAAATTCGATTATACGGCTCAAGACACTTTCGCTTTTCAAGTATTTAAACAATATCTTGAAAAGTTTAAGGCTGAAAACGAAAAATCGGAACAGGATAGAAGCCAAAGCATGGGCGCTACGCCAACCGCACAGACGCCCCCACCGTCATATGCAACGCAGGCTCCATCGCAAACGCCTCCTCCATCATACCAGCAGGCTCCGCAGCAAGCGCAAGCCCCTTTGTTTGGAGGTCAACAACAACCTCCTCAATATCCTCCTTTTGGAGACGACAGTGATCTTCCATTTTAATTAACTAATTAAAAATCAGAAAGTTAATGGAGAGTAATTTTAATATATCTACTAAAGTGAACCGTGTCTCGATGCCTACCCAAAATAAGGTAGATACGGTTATGAAGAACTTAGGGCATAGATCTTGTATAGCGTATTCCGAGGAAAAGGATATGTATTATAAGGATGGAGAATGGGTAGCGTCAGATCTTGACGCTACTATCTTACCTCTTAGGGAGATGTTCGAGAAGACATCTGATTTGAAGTTAGGATTGAAGATCGTTTATTTAATAATCAAATTATAATGGCCAGTATTGAGGATATTAAAAAGCTTCTGGAAAGCAAGTCGTTTACATCAGCCAGAGACCTTGATGAGCTTGAGGAGAAGCCGGATGATAAACAAAACGAGGTTAGATTGAATTGCGACCCTATGGTAGGGATGATGGAGGAAGAGGGGAAGATCTTCCTTAACTCCGTAAGATTCTCGAAAGCATGGAACTCGTTGGGTAAGGATATTCCTATCAAGCAGGGTAATGCTTTCCCATTAGGACAGGGTGATGTCCTTGATATAGACACAGGGGTATGGGCGTCGTTCCCGGATAATACCATAGGGGTGTTGATGATGCTGCCGTCGTTTACCGGAGATACGGGACTTACTTTGGTAGGATCACCGTTCGTCTCGTCTAATAACGGGAATATCATGATCAGGGTCACTAATGTCCGTAAGGATATGGCTATAGTCGAGAAAGACAAACATATAGCTGAGTTAATTATAGTCGGCAAGATAAAAGCCGATATTTTTAGAACTTATAAAAGCAATGAACATGTTCGGATTGAAGATAGTAAAGAGTAGCTATATAAATACTATAAAACAGGATCTTGATGAGGCTATTAGCTATTCAAGTAGATTAAAAAGAGATTATGAGGATTCCCGCAAGAAGATAACGGAATTAGAAGAGAAAGTAGGGTATCTTGAAACTCTTTCCGATTCCCTTAATATGGATATAGAACAAAAGGATTCTATTATAATTAAGATGGGTAATGAGCTTAGTAAATCAAGAGAGATATATAATGAGTCGGTAAAAGATAAAGAGACTCTTAAACGGGCTTATATGGATATCGAGAAGAAACATAAACTATCATCTAAATTACTCGATGAGGCTAGGAGAAGATACAAGGATCTTGAGGATCAGAATAGGGCTATGTCCGATCGTATCCAGTATCTGGAAAATCATATCGATCCAGAGGCTTTAGACAATGATGTACCTGATGAGGTTGTTGTTGATGAGGATAAGATGGATCCTAATTCCGGTCATATTGATATACATGAAAATAACGCCTCTGAGGTTACTTATGCCGATGCCGGCAATGACGTAAATGTCGAGAATAAGGCAGAGGATAAGAAGAAATCTAAGAAACGTAAAAAGACTAAGAAAAATGAATAAGATCTTGTTTTTCTTGTTAACGTTATTTACCTTAGCGGTTGTCGGATGCAGTACGTCAAGAACCTATTATACGGAATATGATACTACTGACATATCTTATGTAGTGGATTCTATAGTGTCTTCCGGGACCGTGATGGGCCAATGGAAGGAGTGGCGGTTTACGCTGGACGACGGCCGGGTCGATAACTTTGGCTTCACCGCCCTGTACGACGCCAAGGGAAAGGCTAGGGGGTCTATACAGGTAAGGCAAAGATCCGATACGTTTAATATCAAGATAATTGATTACCATAAAAAGGATAAAAAATGAGTTACGGGTTAGGATATATACCATCCCCTGTGGATGACAGAGACGCTATCATGAACATGCAGCATGAGGCTGTCCCTGATGAGTATAAGGTCAATAACGTTGACAGCGTAGTGGATCAAGGATCTTCTCCTATTTGCGCTGCGGTAAGCTTAGCTGAGATACTTAACTGGAGAAAGAGTATAAGGGCTATTAAAAGACCGGCTAAGATCTCTCCCTACGATATATATGATCTGAGAGAGGATAAGGATCAAGACGGGATGGTTCTTCGTGACGCTATCAAGTCTATCAAGAACGTAGGCGTAGATGGGGAGAAAATAAACAGTTACGCTAGGATCATAGATCCGGTATCGGCTAAGGTAGCTTTGATGCTGAATGGTCCTCTGGTTATAGGTCTGTATTGCTATAATTATGGTAATCGATTCTGGCAAGGCCAAGGACAGAACTTGGGAGGTCATGCCGTTATCCTCACCGGATGGGACAAGGCCGGCTTCATCCTACAGAACAGTTGGGGGACGGGATGGGGTAGGTCTGGTGTAGAGACGTTCCCGTTCGAGGATTGGTGCTATATGCTAGAATGTTGGACAATAATTTCATAATACTATATAATTTTCGAGAAATTCCGTTCCACATCCTCTTGTGAAAGACGATGTGGTATATTTAGGACCCGTAGATCAATTGGTTGGATCATCTGGCTCATAACCAGTAGGTTGTCGGTTCAAGTCCGGCCGGGTCCACAGTTGGATTAATAGAGTTTGTCATTAGATTTAGAGTTTAGATTTTGTTTGATGTCCTTGTCCGGGAGGATCGGGACATATGGATCCGAGGATCATTGGATGATTACCATAATATTGGAGATGCTGGTTCGATTCCAGCCGGATTCGCTAAAATATTGTTTTAATATGGATAATGGATATGTAGAGATAATAGATACGACTCATCATAGAGCTAGAAGTAGCGGAGCTGTATATGAACATATAATCGTGGCTGAAAGAAAAATAGGAAGACTTTTGAAGCCGGAAGAAGTCGTTCACCATATCAATAAAATAAGGCATGATAATAGACCTGATAATCTTATGATATTTAGATCTAATGCCGATCATACAAGGTTTCATCATGGAGCTGAGGTTTACTTTGATAAGGAAGGGATAGCGTATTGTAAACCCGTGGAAGTTAAGTATTGCTCGTGCTGCGGTAAGGATTTATGTCATGATACTGAGGGAAGTTTGTGTTTTGATTGTAATAACAAGAAAAGAAGAGAGGATATGTTATCCAAATATGGTGATATAACTAAGGATAAGCTTTTTGATATGCTTAAAAATGAGTCTTTCCTAAGTGTCGGTAAAAAATTAGGCGTATCTGACAATATGGTAAGGAAAATATGTGATATCTTTGGCATTCCAAGACATGCCTCTTACTACAGAAAATTAAAGGATTGATAATTAGGGGAGTTAATTTAACGGATAGAATTTACGATTCCTAATCGTAGCGTGGATAAGGGTTCGATTCCCCCACTCCCCACATGGTGTTTTCTTAAACATATTCCCGTAGGTCGGTAATTAACGATAACCGGTAGACAGCCTACGGGAATCAACAAAATCTTACGTGCTTAAGATCGCTTTCAGTTCTATTTTTCGTGTGTAATCTATAGGAGGGTAGCACGACCCTCCTTTTTATAATAACTATTTGGGATGGACATTAATCAAATAAAAAAGTACCTGCCATTAGGATGGGATGTGGTTGATCTAATAGATCACGGCATAATTGATCTTGATATCATGAATGGTAAGATGATGGGTGAGTATGTGGCTGTGTTGATGATAAAATCTTATGATAAGACCAATGGTCATATTCTAACCACTTTCTCGTTCCATGATAAGGATATGGAGAAGTTGAGGATGTTGATAGGTAACGCTATAATGGCGGTAGGATATAGGAATAATCCTCTGACAGGAGATGGGAACACGGCAATCAAATAAAGGCACGGAATACACTGAAAGAGGGATATTGGATATCCTTAACAGACAGTTCTTGGTATCTCCTAGATGGATTATAAACAACTTGTATGTCTATAACTGGGAGTCTGATTATCTGGCTATAACCAGATCCATGTACGCTTATGAGGTTGAGGTGAAGATCTCGTTTGCTGACTATAACAAGGATTTCGAGAAGGAGGGCAAGCACCAAGTAATGCAAGGCTGGTTCGAGGCCCGGAAGCAAGCCCTGTACGAGACCGGGGACTGGGTCAGGTACGGCCGCCCCAACTACTTCTACTACTGCGTTCCTGATGGGTTGGTTGATCCTAAGGACATACCTCCGTACGCCGGGCTTGCTTATGTTTGTGGCAGGAATTTGAGAAAGATCAAGGACGCCCCTATCCTGCATCGTGATAAATTTGACCCCGAAGCTTATAAGATGGCAGACAAATTCTACTACAATTGGTGGAACGAGAGACGTAAAGCCAGACAAATAGAAGGGAAGGATATGAAAGACGAATTCAGGAAAAGCATGAAAAAGGTGAAGGAGAAGATAACCGTCGATGCCAAGATCAAGGCGATGGAGGCGTTCTGGAGCGTCTGCGATTACGCCTACTGGCCGTACGGGGGAAGAGGGGTGCCCGGAATGAGACCCAACTGTTCCGCTTGTGGCGAGGAATGTAAATTACAATGTCCGAAAGGGAAGGAATTTAAAAACAAGATAAAATGAGTAAGATTAAAGATTTATTGGCAAGAGTCATTTCATTGGCGTCAGAACAACCAATGAGTTATAATGAGGTAGAATCATTACTTGAAGATATAGATGCTTGTAAGGTCAAGATATGGCTGGAAGAAGGAGCGATATTGCCTAAGTACGCCCATAAGGAGGACGCTTGCATGGATCTGTTCGTTAAAAACATAGAACTTGACGGGGGTAGGATTATATACCATACTGGTGTGCATGTAGCTTTACCTGAGGATTATGAGATGGAAATCCGTCCACGTAGTAGCATTACAAAAACTAAGTCAATTATCCAAAACGCTCCGGGTACCGTAGATGAGGGATACAGAGGGGAGATTATGGTAGTGACTAGACGTGTAGATCGCTATGGAGACCCTTCTTATTCGGCAGGGGATAAGGTAGCTCAATTGCTTATCCGTAGACGGGAACGCATCGTATGGGATCAAGTAGGGTCGTTAGAAGACCTTGGAGAATCAGAGAGAGGAAATGGAGGGTTTGGTAGTACTGGAAAGTGATTAATGTCTTATGAGCGGGAGAATTAAGATAAAGCCTAAGAATAAGGATAAGAAACCTGATATCGATGTATTTAAGATAATAGAAAACCGGTTTAAGAATATGAACGAGCTTCGAGACCTGATCGACATGGATCCAAGGAAAGGACTGGTCAGGATACGGGACGGAGCCGGATTCAGGGAGGTAGAGCGGGGCGGATGCCTGCATCGGAACTACCTTAATTTGTTGGAGGAGGAGCTGGGAGCGAAGTTGTCAATAGATTTGCTGGATAAGTACGTAAGAAAATAAAGTTTGTGTAATTTATAATAAGATGGATAAAATATTCGAGAAATTAGATATGGGTAACGTATCTGATGGATATCATACCTTTAACGAGCTATACAGATACCGTATGCTTTACAATGCCGCTTTCTTCAACGAGCTGGCTAAAGGGGATGTAAAGGTCTGTAAGTCACATAAGCATTATGATGGGGAGGAATGCTTCGGTGGAGGATGGTTTATTGTAATGGCCGAACTACCTACAGGCCAGATCTCCAATCATTATGAGAACCGGTATTGGGAGTTGTTTAATATCCCTGAACTTGATACGGCATGGGAATGGGATGGACATACGCCTAAAGAGGTCGCTGATAGAATAGAATCGTATTTGAAGTCAAATTGATATTAATATCTGCCCTAGGAATTAACTAGGGCAGGTTCGTTTTATATACCGAAGTATCTACCACGATCTGATTATCCATATCCTCAATCAACTCAATGATCTCATCCCTTATATCATAAGAAAGCAAGATCGGTATTATGGTTAGTATAAAAGATAGTATTATCCCTGATCCTATTATAATAGTAATATCATCACACTCTATATCTAACATCGGCATGACAAACATCAACCCGGCCGTGAATATCATCACGAATAACGCTGATATCTCATTTATCATATCCCGCTCCATCGTATCCTTAATCATATCTCCTCAACTTTAGTATGGTTTATTATCCTGCTGATATGACGGATACTTAATCCCGTCCTGTCCTTTATCTTACCATATACGTAGTTCCTTGATACGACCGTAGCCAAATCACCTAGCTCGTCCAGTATCTCGTCATACATCCTATGGATCTCGTTGTTGCGGATAACCGTACTGTCCCTTACATATATCTTCTCAACGTCGTCGTCGCAGAAGAAGATCTTAAGCTTATGAAATATGTATCTAAACATAGATATAGTTTTGTCCCAAAGATATGAAAATTTGAGGATAAAACCAGAAGGAAGCCAAAAAGAACGGGAGGCGGAGGGAGGGCGGGGGATGCCCGGAAGGATGGAAGCCAGCCCGTTCCCTTGGATTCAGCGACATGATTCGAGAATAAATCATATATTTGTATGTACAAAATGCATAATAATATGATATTAAATAAAATTAACTCAATGGGGGGGTATTTTCGTCCTCCATAAAAATTTATCAGTATGCTTAGAAGAAGATCGTATTTATCAGGGATATATCCATCTCACGCCGATGATGGAGTATATGGAGTTACCCAAAATCTAAAGTTACTTCCATCTGATAAGGTAGATAGCGAATGTATTGGCGTGGCTTTGATACATAATGGTCATAGGATTATGATCGAAAAAAACGAGAACAATAATCAAAGCTATATAAAAGCTGGTCAAGGGAAATATAGTAATGTAATTTTCTATTGGGGAGGAAGTGATACTGATCAGGGTGGTATTGAAAATTATAGGAATGTAGATGGAGTAAACATAAGAGGTTACTTAAAACCTGAACAAAGTGAATATGTTGGTACGCCTCATATATCTTATAATATATCAGAGTGGACACAAGGTTGTATTTCTGATTGGAATGGTCGATCAAATTCAGAGATACTAAAGTTAGTTACTACAGGAGGATATGATCACAACTCATACGCTACTATAGGTTTTGTACTTAATACGTTTTTAAATAGTGATGATGCTAAAGGGTTAGATGATTGGTACATTCCATCAATCCCTCAATTAGCGTTAATATATATGTACAAGAATAGTATAAATAATATAATGTCATCTATTGATGGTCTTATTTTAGGGAATTATTTACCTTATTGGTCTAGCTCTGAATTTGGACTAGATATAGCATGGACTATTAGGATGGATAATGGATATGTTGATTATATGAATAAAATATCAGAATTTAGAGTTCGTTTTGTGCGTGATATTTAAACATATAACCTAATATAGGAGGGTATCCTGAAGCCTATGATATGGGACTGCCTTGAATGTTCAGGTATGTAAGGATCTGGAATTATGCCAAGAACTTTGACTTGGATAAATTTGTCCCAGATCCTTAACATGAAATACCAAGGATATGGATGGAGGTGGTATTAGCCAATAGAAGTAGCCGGCGGAAGACCCGATTGGCAGGCCCGGAGGGATGGAGGGAGGTCTCCCTCCCTTTGGTACTACATCCTCCTCACAATATATCATGATGGTGCTACAATTACTATATTTACGTTATAGGTGTTATTGTAAATGCCAGTTCCAACGGCAACAGATTGGCATCCCTCACAGGCATTGGCTGTTATACAATAACCACTTGTTATAAGATTACCTTGCCAAGTTATACGATTGTTACTTGTAATCTGATTATAAAATTCAGGCATGTAAGTGAAATTGATGATCTCCTCAGGATCGGTTATCTCCGTTATAGGAGTAAATTTAGTTATCCTATGCCCGTATAACTCCGTATCAGCTAAATCACAATGCACACCAGAATCATATAGATACGTAAGAGTCCCTTTTGAAACACCTCCAGTAGTGCCTAATAAAACGTTGTACTCATATTGTTGATCCTTTTGAACTATCTGACCACCTATTCTTATAACTTCTATTTTCTTATTGCGATATATATCAAGATAAGATCCGTCAAAACCAAGTTGATATGTATCTCCATCAATATATATATCTACAAAATCAGGGCACATGCTCTTGTCTATATTAATACGGTAGTGGATCTTTCCGGGAGAAGAAGTCCTGCGCCTAAACATACCCCCTCCTTATCTGAGGGTTAAAATACCCCCCCCCCATGTATTTAAATTCTTTATTCATAATATGTTATGTTTTAATTATATCGCAAATATAATAAAGTAAGGTAATTATATACAATATTACACCAACAATGTCATAAAACATAAAGTAAAATAGTATGCATATTACTTTAATTACATAATTTTGTACCATTAAAATGATAAGAAAATGATCAAAGGTTATAAATATAGATTAGATCCTACATCGGAACAGATCGTCCAAATGGAGAAAACATTTGGCTGTTGCAGGTATGTCTATAATTGGGCTCTTGATCTTAAAATAAAAACTTATCAGAGTGAAAAACGATCTATGTCAGCGGTTGATTTATGCAAGCAGCTAACGTTACTCAAAAAAGACGATGATCGTCTTTGGCTTAATGAAGTATCAAATGAGTGCTTACAACAATCTATCCGCTGTATGGATAGTGCCTTCACTAAATTCTTTAGAGAGCATACTGGTTTTCCCAAATTCAAATCCAAACATAGGGATAAGAGCGTTTTTAAGAACGTAAATTCTGTTAGGTTTGATTTCAAAAACAACAGAGTTAAGATTCCTATTATTGGTTGGATAAAGTTCTTTGCTAATCGTTCTTTTGAAGGAAAGATTGGCACGATAACAGTATCCAAATCATCAACCGGTAAGTTCTATGCAAGTGTCTTAATAGATGACGGAATCCCTAATCCTGACAAGTTTATTATAAATCCCGATACAACCGTAGGGATCGATGTAGGAATCAAGGATTTTGCCGTTCTTTCCAATGGACAGATTTTTAGTAATCCGAAATACTTGGAATCTGCGCAAAAAAGATTAGGGTGCTTGCAAAGAAGAATGTCTCGTAGAAAGAAGGGAAGTAACCGATACAAGAAGGTAAAGCATGATGTTGCCGTCTGTCATGAACGGATTCGAAACCGTAGACAAGATTTTTTACACAAGGTCAGTAAGAAGATAGTAAGTGAGAACCAAACTATTATCATCGAAGACATCAATGTAAGAGGCATGTTGAAAAATCATTGCCTTGCTAAGGGTATTGCTTCTGTATCTTGGAGCGAGTTCTTTAGGATGCTGCAATATAAATCGGATTGGCTCGGTACTAATTTGATTCGGATCGGAAGATTTGAGCCGAGTTCTAAGATGTGCGGATGTGGGTACATACATCGGGATCTTAAGTTATCGGATCGTGTTTGGACTTGTCCCGAATGTGGTGCCGTCAATGATCGTGATTTACTTGCAGCAAATAACATCAAAAAGTTTGGGTTAGAAAAGCAGAATCTTCTAACCCAAGAAAATATTAACAAAACACCGGTGGTGAACCGGGAAGGGGACGTGGAGTCGCTGGCAATAGCAGGGGCTGTGAAGCGTCAAATTATATCGGTGCAAACTGGTATATAATCACCTATAATAAAATTAATGAGATTATTAAGTCGTGAGGGGATGAGGGATATGCGGGACGGACCACCTCCCCGAAATCGGCCCGGCCGGTCTGCCGTTTTTTGGTCCACCCCCCCCTCAATCCGCAAATGGCTGGAAACAGGAACGGCAAACGACTAGCAAACCGAAAAAAATAATGCTTATCTTTGTTTTAACTCGTTGGTTATCAATAATATAAACTAATATTTTAATATACATTTACATTTTATTAGATTTATTACATATAATAGCCGAATTTTTATTGTAAAATATTTTTTTGATAATAAAACATGTGGTATATTTGCTTTTGTAAAATAACAGCATTAACAAACAAGGCGTACCAGATGCCAATACAAATCCCAAAGGTATGGGTAAATTTAATGACAAGCAAAGAATTAAACAAAGTCCAAAGCGAGGTAAAGAAAGCAAGTGAGAAAACATTGACAGGTGCGGTTAAATCATGGTGCCAGCTATTTAAATCAGGCAAAGAGGTGTATGAAATTTTGAAAGAAAATGAGATAAATGTAGACAAGGCGATTGTACCAGCTTTAGTAAATTTAGCTAAAGACAAAGAGACTGTAATACAACTTTGCAAAGAGATATTACCTTGCATTGATAGTACATTTTGTGCTTATAAGGAAATCGAAAGAGAGTACTACGATAAACAGGATCAAGACAAAAACACGAGGCTATCAGAAGATAGGGTGAATAGTATTGCGATAACAGGAACAACACATAAACGCTTTGGATATAACGAACCAACGGAATATGATGGTGGTATATATTACGAAACGTTTAATGGTATCGATAAACGTATCGTTAAAATCGCTATACCTATCAAACGTTACACGCATGCGCTGATAGCTAAATGTGTTACATACTATTTAACGCATCCGAAAAATGAAAGATAGCTAATTAATTAGCCCCTATATTATTTATGCGTATAGGGGCGTTATGGTAGCACACCTATGCGTTCTCGTCGCGCTACTGATTTAGACTAAATAGGTACGATATTTGATATTTTGATATAAACATATTGCAGGTCGTTAGAGTATCGAGAGCCAGCAATAGATAGGCTGCCGCTTAATAATGTAGTTTAGGTACTATCCTAGTCCAGGGTAGTGCTATTATCTTTAGGTTTATATCAATCCGGTAAGTACGCTAGGTTAACCTAGTAGGCCGTGTAAAAACACGGGGTATATTGGTGTATATACGCATGTATAGGGCGTATGTTGGTATGTTGTGTGAGTAGCGCATACCAAGTGTATTACGGGGTTATAACCGTGCCAATGTATCAAGGCGATAGTATCCTAGGTCGCTTAAATACTTGGATATTATATGTAGTAGTAAAATAACAACCCTTACAAGGGTATTTTGTGCGGTTAAATTGACGGACGAAATACGCATTGTCGGTACGTATCACGGGTAACGTATGTGCGTATTTGGCCTCGTTCGATCGGGGCAAAGGGACGAATCCAAAGGGAATAGGGGGCGTGTGGGTGTTCGGCTGGTAGTATCGATAACGCCGGTCGTGTCGTTCCTAGCATCCTGTTTTTTATTGGTATCATAAAAAAGAATAGGTTATGTATAAAAGAAAGTTTGATAATCTGAATAGAAAGCTAGCACTTAAAAAAGAAAAGGCTTTAGAGGCTGCTAAAATAGTCAAAATGGAATTTTACGCTGAACTTACTAAAGAGTTATACAAGTCTAATAAATTGGATTGTAGTAGGGAATCGGATAAATGTAGGCGTAAGCGTGTTAGTTACATGGCAAACAAATTGCGACAGTAGTCGTTTGTTTTTATTTGATTTTAAAGTTTGTGCCCTTCTGTACTGTAGTGATATAGGACAGGAGGGCTTTTTGTGCCTATATTTTACAAAATGATAGCATATTCATATGTTTTGCTTACACATAAAAGTGTTGAGGCGGCAAATTTTAAGCCTTGATCGAAAATGTGTAAGTTAAATGCTTTATTGTATATCATTTTGTATACATATATATCCATACGGACGGGTAAATTGTGCCCTTATGTATGGTTTTGTGCGTGAATCGATCCTAAAAGGTATATAATATGCGGTACTTATTGTATATTTTTTATCTATATCTGGGCTTATCTTTCCTTAGAGGTAGCTCTATGGTTTGATATATATTATGTTGTTGATACTCAATTAATTGCATTATTTGAGTATTATTTTTAAATTACGATTACTTATTGTATATTTTTATGGGCGTATTTATATATTTGGTTCTTACTTTGTTTTGTGGTTACATGGCGTTTGAGTTGGGGCGGTATGTTATTGCTACTGGCGATGTCCTTCCTATAATCATAGTTATTTTATTGGCTTTATTATCAAGCCATTGCATAAAACAAATATACAAGGCAATCAAGAACAAAGACCTCGATATCCTAGATTAATCGGGCGTTCCACGTGGAACAATCGGGAGGAAGGTCTTGGTTTTTTGCGCTGAAAGTTGATGGATTGGATGTGTTTTGCGTGAGGGGACACCTCCAAACAAGGTAAAACAAGGTAAATCGAGGTAAAACAAGGTAAAACAAGGTAAATCGAGGGAGTCAAGGAAAACCAAGAGAATCAAGGGAAAATCAAGTAGCCCAAGTGAAACAGTGAATCCAAGAACCCCAAATGAAATAAGGGGAATAAGTGGGATAAGAATAGCCTTCAAACAATGGGACTCTCCAATACGGATAGGGGTCTTATAGGTATGGAGGTATGTTTATGTATGGGTGTATGTGTTTCTTTGGGTGATAGAGGGAGTGTAGGAAGCCAAGGGGAACGGGCGGCGGAGATGGCGTGGGGCCGGCCCCGCTGGTCGTCCGCTGTCGTCCTCCTTGGCGATGGTATGATTATAACTAAAAGAATATAGATATGAAATTAGGTAAAGAGATTCCGTATGTTACGGAAAAAATGAGAGAATTATCCTCTACGTATGATCTGGTGAAATACGTAGAGGATGTGCGTGAATCAGGTAATTATAAGGTATTTAAGAATAGGGTAGCTTCCGATCTCATTAGGGCTGCTTGTGGCTCAACCTACTTATGTGGGTTGTATGATAAATATGGGTGTGACGATTCTCACATAACTACACTAGCATTAAGATGTATGAAAGACGTAGGAATTGTTGTTGAGTAGTGGAGTAAAACCAAGGGAAACGGGCGGAGGCGATGGCGTGGGGTCGGCCCCGCTGGTCGTCCGTCCCTGTTTCCTTTTGGCGGTAGTGTAATATTAAAAATCTGATAGTGATATGACAAAAGAGGAGGCGAAAGAAAGGTTCGGTGACAATATAATAAACAGGCTATTGTCGCTCGGTGCTGAACCGACAAACGTATGTCGGAATGATGGTATTGTGGAATGGTGTAGTGATGGGTGTATAAAGGTAGGCGATATTGAAGTATGGGCTTACTATTACTTCGGGGATGGTGAGGATGTTGATAGGTGCGATTGGGAGGATCGCATGGAAATAGAGGCGGTAGAGTGCTTGTGGTGAAACCAACGGAAAAGGGCTAGGTTCGGGCATGGGCTATCGCCGGGTTGTATCATGGCGGCTTGGTACACTACCGGCCGTCTTCTTGGATTTATGATAGAGATTTAAAATATGGGGATATATGATATGAATGAAATGTTACTAATAGAATTACAAGATGAGGCTCTGTCTTATCTTCGTGATAATATCACGAAAGACGAGGCGTATCATATCCTTACGACCGACAAGGATATGATAGAGATTCTTATAGCTGATAAGAAGGACGGAAGCAAACGTATCAAGATTCTTGATGCGGAATATACTATAGAGAAGGATGATATGTTGTTTCTATTCGATACTGATGGGGTGATAGATGAGTGTCTTTTGGTTGCCAGCTACATAGGGGTAAACATGTATTTTCGTAGGCAAGATATTGACGCTATTTTGAATAGCGGTAATAGAGAGAAAGTCATGAAATACCCTTACATATCTGTTCAGCTCGATAATATCCAGACTATAGAAAAGCGTCGGGTTATTTTTGAGATCACCGGACATAGGATGGATGATGACAAAGAGAGAATAGATTTTATGTTTATTTATTTTATGGCGAGGTTATGCGTGTAAGAAGAACTGTAAAGGAAAGAGATATTATAAAGATATGGGTATTTGGATATAATAGGCAGCTTATTAAATCAGCTATGGATTCCGGATTTAGGAACATGTCGGAAGTACTGTCTTATGCTAATTGTATGGTCGTGGATAAACCCATTGATCATATTAGGGTATCGAATGAGGCTCGTGGGTGGTGTGGGTCATATACTAATTATGGTAAAAAGATAGATTAGTCTGATAGGAGGATATGATATGAGAAGGATTATAAAAGAGAAAGACGATATCAAGGTGTCTATATTTAGCGGGGATAGATTGGCTCGTGTTTTCATTGATTCTGGGTATAGGAATATAGCTATGGTGATAGCCGATTGCGGTAGACTAGCTAATGGTTGTTATCATATACATCATATTGAGGTGGTAAATATGGATAGGGAATGGTATGGCACATATACCGCTGATGGAAAGAAAATTAATTAATATAAATAACATCATGAATAATATCATAGAGAACAATGATGGGGTAAAAAGAAAGGTAAGGGTATATGATTTCGGCGAGAAGGTCGCTGATAGATATACTATTGTATGCGTAAGTGACAGGAATAAAGATTCAAGAGGAATCTTATTTTATCCGATGTTCACTTGTAACGAAAACCCGTCGCATCCGCAAGGAATAGGGATGTATGTAGGGGACTATTATCCTCATAAGGGAGGTATGTACAACTTAGGGAGAAGGGTGAAGGATATAATGTCTTTGCCTAAAGAAGTGATTAGATACATAAAATGGGTAACAACAACATGAATGAAATAGTTTACAACAATTACGATTTGGTTGCTTTCGAGCAGAATGGAGAAGTGGTAGTAGCCGTAACATTCTACAGGTATTACAAGAAGAAAGCTAAGGGCGAGGTTAATTATAGATGGAGAACCAGATGCCCGGAGCTGGTGGATAAGATCGTAAGACACCGTACCAAGGTATTTACCGGTCAACTTATCCAGTTAGCGAAGGCGTATGGGGAGAAAAAGGTTATAAAATATCAAAAGGAGGAGGAAGAGGTATGTCAAGATACGATAGAGACGCAATAGAAATATAAAGAACATATCAAAAGGGATGGGATTAAGAAAGCTTTTGAGGATTACATAATGAGCGTTCCATCCATATTTAGGATTCATATAGCGGATTGTGACATTAGATATTTATTACGTTCATGGGGCGTGGAGTTCGATGAGGATGATGATGAGATATACATCTTGTATAAGAGGATCATAAGAGAGGTCTTTTTTAAGATGTGTGAGGATATGAAAGTTTGTTAATGTTGAACCAAACCTTGGCGGGGCGGAAGGATATATCATGATCGTACGTGTACGGATATGATCCGGGGTCGGTTCCCGGCGCCTTGGCACAACTTAATTAAATATAGATAATATGGACAATGTTTTAAAAAGAGCGGCAGCGGAACTGAAAGAAGCCGGTTGCAGGGTTTTTGCGTGGCAGGATGATACTTATAATAGAAGTTGGAGTAAGGGTGATTATATAATGTTGTATTACGCCTTCCCTGATTCGCCTAACATCGGGTATCTGAGTCGTGGGGAATATGGGATGAGCGTAGCATATAGTAGAGCCTATATACCGAGCCGTGGAAGTGGATCGGGGTGTCATATCAAGGAGGAAGCTACGTTCGACCTTGAGACGGCGTTAGACGTGCTGAACGGACCGTTGCCTAGTTGGTGTAAGGCTTATGGGGTTTATCCAAAGCAGTATAAGGATATTGATGGATGGTACAATAACAATAATTATAACAAAAAATTATTTAAGGAAATTTGATATGGAAGTAAAGGATTGGGAGAGTTTGGTTTTGAATACAGAAGTAGGAATGCACTGTTTTGTTACATTAGCTGACGATAAGGATATTAGTAGAGGATATGCGCAGATCAGACGTGCGGAGCATTTCGGATATAACATCTGCTTCACCCGGTTATATGGAAATAAGTTTTATTTCGAAAAAATAAAAGAAGGTCGTACACAACAATATATCAATAGGAGGAAATGATATGGTGATAGAGTTTGATTTTGAGATATACAAAAACGGAGATTACGATAAGGTATATCTCCGCAACGGGAAAGAGCCAAGAGTATTATGTGATAATGGGAAGGGTGATCGTCCTATAGTCGTGATGGTTGAGGATGATAACGCGGATGATTATATTATTCTACGTTATAACGAAACTGGCAGGAGAAATATCAATAGTCAATCGAGTCTCGATCTCATGTTATCTGTAAAAGAACGGGAGCCAGAATTATGGGTTGTCGTTATATCTTACATGGATAATAAGGATAAGAGGCAAAAGATGGTCTTGCCTAATTTTTTATCAAGGAATATAGGAGGAAATATATATCTTCAAGGAAGCTCTAAATCGAATGTATCATATTATGTTGGTAGGTTAGAAGAAGATGGGTGCTTCGATGAGCTGTGCGAGAAGATAAGGGTAAAAAGAGATCGTATTTATAACATGGAAATAATATCACTATCAGATGACAAGGCGACAGTTTAATCAGTTGATAAATGAGCTAGACGGCAAAAGCCCGTTTATCGTATTACATAGGGATGCCGTTGCGCCTAAATACGTGGGCGTGGAGGTGTCGAAGGATGGGATGGTATACAGATATGCGATAATAGGGATAAACGATGAGTATAAGGCTAAAAAAGCCCTTATTTCGAAAATATTAGGCATAGCTAGTTACCTAAATGGCAATAAGCCCTTAAAAAAGGGTTAATTAGATGTATTTATGGCCTGCGGCATCATATACGATATAATGCCATAAATGACGTTGTATAGAGGATATGTATGATAATATGATAGATAACGCATTCGTGTCTTGATATCATAATATTATGCCATTATATCCTCTTTTTGTATAAAAAAGATAACAAATGATACAAACATCTTGAATATGGATGAAATTAAGATAGGAGCTGAAATTGTATTTAATATAACCGGCAACCATAATATAGGATATGCCAAAGGGGAAAAGTATATCGGGACGGTGTTAAGCGAGGATCACCGATCACGTCTTTATGTACGGACAATAGGAATGCCTAGGGCTTGTATTGATGAGCGGGATGTAGAGTGGGTTATTGATCCAGATGGGGATTTTGATATGGATGAGGCGATCCCGAATCCTATGGCAAGGGAGTTGTATAAGTTGATGGGTAGGTACGTTTATACGTTCGGTAGGTCTCATGAAAGTATCAATGGCTATATCGTGTACGAGTGTATGATGATGGACAGGGATTTAAGATATAATGTTATGTATGCGTTGCATGATCATGGATTTGAGATACGGCATATTGATAGTTATTCTTGGTGGATGACCAATGAGAGGTTAATGTCTGAGGTAACATACACGGAGGGGGATATTCATATAATTGTTCATGAGTGCATGGAGGATTATGTGGATAACGTGAAATTTGGGGAGGAGTTTTATAAAAACAAGTAAACATGATAAGATGCTTACTTGTGATGGCGATGATAATATTAACACCGCCAAAAGGAAACGGAGACATGCCCCTCGCCCCGAAGCCGGCAGTGGTCGAGGCACGGGTATGGGATAAGCTGGCGACCGCCCTGTCTTTCGTGGAGTCAAGGAATGACGATCGGGCGCACAACGCCACTTCAGGGGCGTTAGGGAGGTGGCAGATGAAAAAGGTGTATGTAGATGAGGTTAATAGGATATTGTGTCTTAAACGGGAGAAAAAGCGGTATAGATACGATGATAGAACAAATCCTATCAAGGCTAGGGAAATGTTCGAGATATATCAATCTCATCATAATCCGAACAAGGATATAGATCGGGCTATAAGATTGCATAGGGGACTACATTCTACTAAATATGTTAAAGAGGTTAAGCGTAAATTGAGAGAATAAAAAGAATATAGGAGGATAAAGACATGGACGAGAATAAAGTGATACGACCGATGGATTTTGTTCGGCTTACAAATATTGACGAATTAAATGTGATTAAGGACACTAAAAACCATATAGGGCTGGTCAAGGAGGTCAGTCGGGACGGAAGTATGAGTGTGATATGGATAGGTGACACCTACAGCAGGGTAGCGTGGTTTAACTGTAAGGAGGTGGAGACGGTGGACAACCTAGCAAACCTTTTGACGCGCGGGTTGGCCAACTTTATCGTAGAAGGGGGAGAGAATGCGGATAAGTTCTATCCGTTTGGTTAGAAATAATTAATCGGAGGCGAAATGGAAATAAAAATAATGAAAATGGATGACGGATATGAATTATTCGTCAATAGTGCGCTTGTAAAGAAAGGTAAGGTCTTAGCGCACATAAGAAAGATGGCAAATGAGATTATATTCGACAGCGAGGAAACAATAAGAGTAGAATCAAATCTTCCGGAAATAAATATAAAGTACAAAGGATATAGAATTTATTCATCTCCATTGTATGTAAAAGTATTTAATGGGCATATTGAGCTTCCTGATAGATTTATGTCTATCTCAGAGGCAAAAGTATTTATTAATAGTTAAATGGGTTAAACGTAAATTAAGAGAACAGTATGGATCGTGAGACATTAATAAGTATCATTAATAAAAATGGAATAAGATTTCTTCCAGTAAGAAGATGTTCATTATGTGATGAATATATAGGGTATAAATTCGTTAGGATGTGTGATGGAAGTATGATACCGGTATTTTCTAGTGGATGTAGGTGTTGTGGCATAAATAATGGGACGCTATCAGAAAGGACTTGGGATGAAGTGCTTGATCTTGTCAAAACGGTACAAAATAAGCATATGAATGAGAGAACGGAGGAAGATTAATTTATATTAAATAGTTTAATATAAGGAGGTATTGTATATGAAATGGGTGATAATAAAAGGGGTTAGATATCCTAGTTCCGTGATATCAGCATTTGCGGCATATAATATGGATAACCCCTTCTTGAAGGTCAGGATAAGAAACAAGTATTATATAGTGCCTTTTGATGATGTTAATAAAATGGCTAGTCAGATGGTGTATTTAATGAACAACTATCCTGATTTCGTTCAGATAGGGAGATGGTGGATATCCAAGAAGGTGGTAATGTCTTGGGTTCCCAAGGGGCAGGCCGTGGACGGATCGGGCTGGGTTATATCCTTTACCCTGTCCTTTGGATTGGAGGGAGGGACGCAAATTAGGTTTGATAAAGAAGATGAATACCTAAGTGAGGTAGATAGACTTAATGAGTTGTTTAATGTAATATTATAAGGTAGTATGTTGATAGACGTAAATAAATGGATTGATAAAAACGGGAGCTTCGATGAAGCCGGCGGATTGGATTTAGTGAGGCACGGATATGAGTGGATTAGACGGATGCGTAAATTCGAGAATAAGGCAGATCGTCATACATTTCAGAAGGTGTTTGGGAATAAAAGAGGTAATGAATTATGGGACTTCTTTTTAAATACAAGAAGATCTATTTTCGTATTAGAAGATAGTTATTTTCTAATTAATGACAGAAATGTCTTCTCTTTGTGTTTAGCCGAATGTAGTGATTATGAACTATATGAGCTCATTCAGGATCATGAGGCTGATAGTTGTCAAAGCAAATAATATTAAGTAATTTAAAAAAACGAATTATGACGAATTCTTTATTAATCTATGAGGGAAGTGGGTATCTGTTTAATGATGCGACAAAAAGATTAGAATGGTTTGAGATTGATAAGATCTTAATCAGTTTTGCATATGGAGTGGTTAGATATATAGGAACTTGGGGAGGAGGTAGGACTGATAAGATATTAGAGGGAGAGCTGTTCTATTCGTCCGAGGAGTGTTTTAAGAAGGGCGATAGTATTCCTAAGAGAAAAATATCAATATATGATACTTTTAGGTCATTGTATGGATTTTCTCCAATAGACGATTATGTATGGGAATACAAAAACGGGAGAGCTGTCAGGGGAAAATTGGAGAGTTTTGATGTTGTAATAAATCATAAGGGTGAGTTACGTTGTTCAAAAACATATTATGCGAGCGAGGAAGATGTGTATAGGTTTAATGATTTGATTGTGGTTGACAAGAATGGAGACATAAGGATGGCAAAGTCTCCTAAAAGTAAATTGATGCTTACAAATGATCAATTGAGTGTCGTAGAAAGGATGAGAGGAATCATTGATGATATGGTTAAGTTAAAAATGATTATGTACATCGATCAAGGTTATAATCTTTGTTTTCTACCGGGAGATAAAATAGAAGATTTGACAATGGATGAGACGGATGGATTTGTAGATACCACCGGTATAGTGACATCTATAAAATCTAAGGATGTAGTGGAGTTTTATGTGGAAAACCCATTCGTAAAGATAAAGGATGAGTAATACTTGGATCGGGATTGTAGTGGTTCGTGAGAATAACTACAATCATATCTCTAAACGTGAACATAGATTGGGAGGTACGTATGTCATTCGATTGACGTTAGGGATCTAATTATATTAAAAGAGGAGGAATTATGAAAGAGATTGTATTAAAAGTGTATAAGTTTGATGAACTGTCAAAAGATTCACAAGAAAAGATCATAGAGCGTGAGCGCTGGAATGTAATTGAGCAATGTATGGATGTTTATAGTGCAGACTATCAAGAGTCGATGAAAGCCTTTGAGGATATGACAGATACTAGGGCTTATAATTGGGAAGTTGGATACGAGAGATATGATTTTAGTTATGAGTTTAAATATAATGATCCTATTTATGAACATCCTACAGATTATAATCGTGATATATTCCCTAAGAATCTATGCGGTAAATTATTGTTCAGGTATATCAATAACAACATTATGCCACATATCACGAAAGGTAAATATTATTCTAT